>FZPS01000189.1_pt32 | contig 262298 bp, 178 predicted proteins | sample 1817821 | NCBI WGS metagenome assembly FZPS01 (sample SAMEA104158645, study PRJEB21678) | metagenome | place: Germany | collected 2015-04-21
GGTAATGATATCGAGGATACTTCCGGCAGCGCAACAGGCAATGACGATCCTACAGTAACCATTCTTGATCAAAGTCCAGGTATCGCTTTGATCAAAGAGGTTATCAGCAGCGCGCCTTACGCTTTAGGCGATACTATCGAGTATCAGTTTACTCTTTCCAACGAAGGGGATGTAACTTTAACCAATATTGTCTTTACCGACATCTTAAACGGCATTGATCTAAGCAGTGGTTTAGTTTGGTCGGAGTCGAAGGCTGAAGATAATCAATTAGAGGTTGGCGAAGTTTGGACAGCTACCGCCATCTATATTATTACTCAGTCCGATATTGATGCTGGGGTTGTCAGCAACACTGCTCATGTAACCTCCAAAGATCCTAATGGTAATGATATCGAGGATACTTCCGGCAGCGCAACAGGCAATGACGATCCTACAGTAACCATTCTTGATCAAAGTCCAGGTATCGCTTTGATCAAAGAGGTTATCAGCAGCGCGCCTTACGCTTTAGACGATACTATCGAGTATCAGTTTACTCTTTCCAACGAAGGGGATGTAACTTTAACCAATATTGTCTTTACCGACATCTTAAACGGCGTTGATTTAGGAAGTGGTTTAGTTTGGTCGGAGTCGAAGGCTAATGATGACCAATTAGAGGTTGGCGAGGTTTGGACAGCTACCGCCATCTATATTATTACCCAGTCCGATATTGATGCAGGGGTTGTCAGCAACACTGCTCATGTAACCTCCAAAGATCCTAATGGTAATGATATCGAGGATACTTCCGGCAGCGCAACAGACAATGACGATCCTACAGTAACCATTCTTGATCAAAGTCCAGGTATCGCTTTGATCAAAGAGGTTATCAGCAGCGCGCCTTACGCTTTAGACGATACTATCGAGTATCAGTTTACTCTTTCCAACGAAGGGGATGTAACTTTAACCAATATTGTCTTTACCGACATCTTAAACGGCGTTGATTTAGGAAGTGGTTTAGTTTGGTCGGAGTCGAAGGCTGAAGATAATCAATTAGAGGTTGGCGAGGTTTGGACAGCTACCGCCATCTATATTATCACCCAGTCCGATATTGATGCTGGGGTTGTCAGCAACACTGCTCATGTAACCTCCAAAGATCCTAATGGTAATGATATCGAGGATACTTCCGGCAGCGCAACAGGCAATGACGATCCTACAGTAACCATTCTTGATCAAAGTCCAGGTATCGCTTTGATCAAAGAGGTTATCAGCAGCGCGCCTTACGCTTTAGACGATACTATCGAGTATCAGTTTACTCTTTCCAACGAAGGGGATGTAACTTTAACCAATATTGTCTTTACCGACATCTTAAACGGCGTTGATTTAGGAAGTGGTTTAGTTTGGTCGGAGTCGAAGGCTAATGATGACCAATTAGAGGTTGGCGAAGTTTGGACAGCTACCGCCATCTATACTATTACTCAGTCCGATATTGATGCTGGGGTTGTCAGCAACACTGCTCATGTAACCTCCAAAGATCCTAATGGTAATGATATCGAGGATACTTCCGGCACAAGCGCCGACAATGATGATCCTACAGTAACACCAATCACCCAAAATCCAGCTCTTACTGTAACCAAAACTGCCGTTGAGAGTAGTTTTGCTTCCGTGGGCGACGTTCTCCATTATACCATTAAAGTAGAGAACACTGGTAATGTTACTATAATTAATATTGAAGTTAAAGACGATCTTACTGGAGGAGAGTGGTATATTGATGAACTTGGTCCAAATGATATTTATACTGTTACCACTACTTATACTATCACGGAGGATGATCTTGATGCCGGTAATGTTTTGAATCACGTTATCGCTTTTGGTAAAGATCCTAATGAAGAAGCGGTAGAGGGTGAGGATGAAGTTAATGTACCCTATGGATTACCCAATGTCATTTGTCCAGATGATTTTTCAGTTTGTGAGAATGAGGAACAGTTTACTTTAACAGGAGGTTTACCGTTAGGTGGAACATATTATGGTGCAGGAGTTGTTGGAGGCGCAGATTTTAATCCCGCTTTTGCTGACGTAGGAGAGCATTTAATTACTTATGAAGCAATTACTAATAGTGGTATAGAATCATGTACCTTCACTATTACTGTGCTTGATTCACCTGATGTTACCTGTCCATCTGATATTTCTATTTGTATTACCACTCCTGAAGTTGTACTCACTGGAGGGCATCCTTCTGGTGGTGTTTATTCTGGTACCGGTGTTGTCAGCGATACTTTTGTTACGGCAGATGCTGGCGCCGGCGAACATCTTATTAGCTATACCTATGTTGATGTTAATGGATGTGAGAATGCTTGTGATTTTGTAATTACCGTCGTTGATGAGCCCTCAGTAGATGCCGGCCCTGATATAATCATTTGTGGCGATGGCCCTGTTGAGATTTGCGGCGTGGTTTCCAATACTTCAAATTTTGTATGGCAGGTTGTAGGAGGTAATGCTATGGGTACTTTCGACGATGATTGTTCTATATGCACCACGTTTACACCCTCAGAAGCAGCATTAGAACAGGGGTTCGTTATCATTAGCCTTGTTGTTTTCCCGCAGAGTCCTTGTACACTACCCAGGGTAGATATTATGGTCATCACTTTCTCATCTGCTCCTACTGCTTTTGCGGGTTCTGAAGGGTCTATCTGTTATCCTGATTTAACAGAGTGGGCATTAACTGATGCCAGCGCTGACCACTATAGTTCTTTATTATGGAGTTCGACAGGTACCGGTTCTTTTGATGATCCATCCTCTTTGACGCCGATCTATACGGTAAGTGCAGAAGATGTTCTTGTTGGTAGTGTAACACTTACTTTGACAGCATATCCTATCGAGCCATGTACAGACCCTGCTATCAGTAGCGTTGCTCTTTATATTGCACCTTCTCCCACAGTATATGCCGGTATTGATACCATTATTTGTCAGTTTGAGTGCTGTAGTGGTGGTGATGCAGGCAGCTACTGTTTGAGCGCTGAAGCAGCCAACTATTCATCGTTACTTTGGTCGAGTTCGGGAGATGGCACATTTGCCGATCCAAGCCAGCTCAACACATGTTATGTTATTGGTTCTGATGATATGGTTGCCGGCGTAGTTACCCTTACTTTAACAGCATATCCTATCGAGCCTTGTGCCGAACCTGTACAGAGTCAAATTTTACTGACTATCCAGCCTGCGCCAATAGTTGATGCCGGTCCAGACGCTACTATTTGCGTTGGTCAGACTTATACTTTATCAGGCTCAAGTGCCTTATATAGTAGTTCACTTTATTGGGATTTTGCCTATATGGGAGAGGGCGATGGTGTTTGGGATGATCATACTGTTTTACATCCTACCTATACTCCTGGTCCTGGCGATTTACATAGAGGCTATGTTACATTGATTCTCGTGGGCTTTGGTTACGATCCTTGTTACAGCGTTATTGATGTTGACGTTATGAAATTATATTTTGAGAGTGTACCTGATGTATCATTTGAAGCATATCCTGTTTGTTTTGGCACAGAGGTATCCTTTATCAATTTGTCCTCATCCGGTACCTGGCTATGGGATTTTGGCGATGGTAGCACATCTGATTTAAAAGATCCAACTCATCTCTATGACGCTCCCGGTGTTTATTCTGTTTGCCTTACTGTTTCTGTCAATACCGGTTGTTCAGATACATTTTGCGGCGAGGTAGAGGTTTACTCCTTACCAGAGGTTAATGCCGGTAGTTATCCAACTTTAACTATTTATGATGATATTACCTTACAACCAATAGTTTCGGGAGCAACGCCTCTCCAATTTGAGTGGTCTCCATCCACTTATTTAAGTGATCCACAAGTTGAAAGACCAATTTTTGGCCCTGCTCCCCTTGGTGTTTATACTTTAACCCTTACTGTAACAGATGATAATGGCTGTTCTGCACAGGCTGAAACGATTATTGTTGTAGGGCCTTCAGAGATCATTGCCAACGATGATATTGGTACTCCTGTTAATGGTTACGATGGAGGAGTTGTTGTAGCTAATGTTCTTTCAAATGATTTACTTAATGGTTCAGCTCCTACGCTTTCACTAGTTGACCTAACAATTGTTACCCCACCGAGCCATTCCGGTATAGTTCTCGATCTGCTTACCGGTGAAGTTACAGTAGCTCCCAGCACTCCAGCGGGTACTTACACCTTTACATATCAGATTTGCGAAATTCTCAATCCTACCAATTGTGACGATGCCCTTGTAACCGTTGTTGTTACTCCTCCAGATATTTTAGCTGTGGATGATGACTTCAGTGGTAATCCGATCAATGGCATGGATGGAGGAGTTGCCGGTAATGTTCTTGATAACGATCTTCTCAACGATGATCCTGTAGATGCAGGAGATATCACCATTTCAGTTGTTTCTGATGGTGGCCTTACAGGTGTTATTATTGATTCTGATGGTAATTTGAATGTTCCCCCCTCTACACCTGCCGGAACCTATACCGTTACCTACGAGATTTGCGAGATTATCAATCCAACTAATTGCGATCAGGCTGTTATCACGATTGTAGTTACTGCTTCTACTATTATCGCTAACGATGATATTGGAGCTCCTGTCAATAGTGATGATGGAGGCGTTGCTGTAGCTAATGTTCTTTCTAATGATTTACTAAATGGTTCGGAGCCTATGCTTTCACTTGTTAGCCTTACAATTGTTACTCCGCCGAGCCATTCCGGTATAGTTCTCGATCTGCTTACCGGTGAAGTTACTGTAGCTGCCGGCACACCGGTGGGTATTTACACCTTTACCTATCAGATTTGTGAGATTCTCAATCCTACCAATTGTGATGATGCCATGGTTACCGTAGTGGTGATTGAAGACCCTGCAGTTTTGTTCTGCTTTAATGATGTTACAGCTACTACCGGTTCAGAGTTTGCTTATTGCGAAGGTCAGACCATCACTGTTACACTTTGCGATGTCTTAGCAGGTTTGGCGCCATTTGATATTTGTTGGGAAGTTAATGGCTCACCGTATTGTGATTATGGAGTCGGTATTGATGATATCTTATTTAGCGATCAGTTGCCAGCAGGTAATTATGAGATTGTTATTACCTCCATAACTGATTCTTTAGGCGTTAATGTCATAGATGTTTCCGTTTACCATGCTACTGTTATCGTACATGCCGATCCCTCTGTCGAAGCCGGTGAGGATGATGTTGTCTGTGCAGGCAGTTCTTATGAGTTGTTAGGCTCTTTAGCTTCCAATTACAGCAGTCTACTCTGGAGTGGTGGCGATGGTGTCTTTAGTGATCCTACTGCTCTTCATCCTACTTATACTTTAGGCGCTAACGACCTTGCAGTAGGAAGTGTAACACTCTGTCTGAGTGCAGAGCCGTTGGATCCCTGTACTGTACCAGCTTCTGACTGTCTTGTTCTTACTATTCAAGACACGCCTACCGTATCTCTTGATAGTGATGGAGTTGTTTGCGAAGATGAATTCTTTGCCTTAGAACCTGTTGTAAGTAACTATTCCGAAGTTCAATGGAGCGGTGGGGTGGATGGTTTCTTCTTAGATGAGAATGATCCGTTTACTTCCTATTACCCCGGAGAAGAAGATATTGCAGCCGGAAGCATTGAACTTTGTATAGAGGTTTATGCTGTATCTCCGTGCATAGGTTCTGTAACGGCATGTATTACATTAAATATTGAAGTTGCTCCTGTTGCTAATGCAGGTGTTAATGATACGATCTGCGAAGGTGATAGTTATCATCTTTCAACCGCTACAGCTACCAATTATGGTAGCGTCGAATGGCTTAGTTCCGGCGATGGTACTTTTGATGATAATACTGTAGTTAATGCTACCTATACCCCCGGTGAAGGTGATATTGCTAATGGTTCAGTAATATTGTTGTTACATGCTTATCCTGAGTCTGTTTGTACTACTGTTGCTGAGAGTGCAATGCTTCTAACTATTGTTGGTTATCCAACTCTTGATATGGATTCTGAAGTTAAATTGACTTGTGAAGATTACGATGTTGCTGCAGGCGCCTGGATACCATTTCAAATTGATGTTGTAGCCAGTAATTATGGTTCGGTATTGTGGACCACTACCGGCGATGGTTATTTTGATGATCCTACCGACATAAATTCAGTTTATTATGTAGGTCTGAATGATATTTGGCAGCCCTATTTTGAACTTTGTCTCACTATCGAAGGTGTTGGAGCGTGCAATGCTTCAGTAAGCAAATGCGTTACAGTAGAGATTCCGCAGCAGCTCATTTATTACGATCAGGATGGCTGGTGGGGCTTGTCTTCATATCTTGATCCGTACGATCCACCTGTACCCACAGTTGTTGATCCTATCGTACTGATTCCAGGTTCGCAACATCTTATCACTATGGTTGATAGAGCAGGTAAATATTTCTGGGCTGAAGACATCCCACCAAAGAATCAGTTAGGAGATTGGAAGCCTATAGGTTATAAAATCAAGATGAAAAATACTCCTGCTTGCTTACCTATTTATGGTGATTCCTTGACTAATCAGACCTTTAATATCAGTGGTTTATTTACCTTCTTACCGGTTCTTACAAACGTTCCTGTGGCTATTACCGATCTTTTTGCTGATCATCTTAATAAGGTCCGGATGATCTACGATTGGCCCACTGCACGTTTGTGGACTGAGTATGCTTCAGATTTTGATATTTTGCAACCAGGTAAAGCCTACTTATTGGTGAACAAGGTAACATCCAATTATTCAGTTACATTCCCTGATTATGATCCATCCGCTCCTCATCGCTATCCTACCTTAAAAAGTAGCAACTACTTCACATCTCCTTGGTCTGATATTGTTAATACAGCCGTTCCACATGTTGTTGTCTTCGACAAATCTGTTCAGTCTAAGCTTTGTATTGGAGATGTTATAGGAGCTTTCAATCATACAGGTATCTGTTATGGATCAGTTGAGTTTAATGGTGTTGGCGAGTTTATGAAGTTGGTTGTAATGGGCGATGCGCCATTTTTAAGTGGTACTGTAGGTTTCAAAGAGTCGGAGATTATCTACTTCAAGCTTTACAGACCCTCCACAGGTGAGACCTTTAACCTAAGCTTTATTTATGATCAGGATTTCCCTGTTACCGATGATCATTTTACCGAAAACGGTATCGCACGTGTTGTTGATTTCAAGAGCGAGGCTATTGTTGTTAGCGACCTGGATTTAAGCAATCATGTTATTGTCTATCCTAATCCTGCAAGCACTAACCTTACTGTTGAAAGTAGCAAACCCATCACTAATGTCGTTATGCTTAACAGTTTAGGTCAACGGGTTTTAAGTTCAGATATCATGGGGGTTACAGGCGTTGTTGATTTAAATGGCCTTTCACGCGGTATGTATGTTATGCATCTATACTTCGAAAGCGGCCATCATACCATAAAACGAATCATTATTGAGTAAACTTATGATCTGAAGATGAGTAAGGGGTTTAAAAGGCCCTTTACTCACTGGCAGATCAATAAATTAAAAAAATACTATTAAAAAGTACAATTATAACTTACGAAATTAATAACATAAGCGAAGTTTTAGGCGCTTGCTGTTTAACGTGCTATTTATTAATATTTTCGGAGTAAAACTAACAATTATGAAAAAGTTAATATTTATTTTTTCTTTGTTCACCTTTGCAGGCTATCTTATGGCCGGCTCTCCGGTTATCACTGTCCGTTTTGCCAATCCTGAGCTTAATTGTAAAGATCTGACCTATACGGTTGATGTTGAGTTTCAGTCCAATACTGCCGATCAACGTTTGTTTGGGATGAATGTTCGATTTTTCTACGATGACACCCAACTCGAGTTCATTTCGTTTAACAACTTTAAGGACGGTTATGGTTCTATGTCGCCCAATCCGCCTTCTATAAACAAAGGTTCTAACACAAGTGGCGTTCAGCTATTCGGTTTTTCCGATGCTGCTACATACGTTAATGGCGCTGTTCAATTGTTGAATTCCTCTTCGTTACCCGTTTATATTTCAACTAGCGACTGGACGATGGTTTATAGTGTTTCCTTTAAAGTGGTTGATCTGGAATTATTTTATACTGGCGATTTCAGTCCAAGCCTTATCTGGGATTTACAAGAGGATCCGTCTAATGGTAGTTTTTTGCAAGGCAGTTCGGGTGTTGTTATCACCGTTGTTGCTCCACCTCCCTTGGAATCAACATACTCCGATGAGACTGCTGTCCAGTTTAACTGGCAATATAATGGTAATACCTCTGCTCCTTTTGGATTTCCTGTAGTTACCAACAGTATTTCTCCCTGTCTTATCATGGTAGCCAACAATGATGATTTCAGTGGCAATGTAATATCAAGTTTTGAAGGCGGTGTAGCTGGTAATGTCCTGGTTAACGATCTTGTCAATGGTCAACCTCCTGTTGCCGGTCAGATTAGCCTAAGTATTGTAGATGAAGGCGGTATAAATGGAGTAAGCTTAAGTTATGATGGCAAGCTTTCTATACCGCCGGTTACTTTGGGTGGTAATTATAGTGTTGTTTATCGCTTGAGCGACTATGAGGATAGTGATAACTATAAAGATGCCACAGTGTTAGTCTCTGTAGCCGACCCCGAGTTTAAATGTCCTGCCGATCTTGTAGTCTGTTTTAATCAGGGTCCAGTACCATTAGAAGGCGCCGTTCCAGGTGGCGGTATTTATTCCGGTAACGGTATTATCAATAGTGTTTTCGATCCATCCGTAGCCGGCATAGGTACGCATTTTCTTTCCTATTGCATAGAGAATCCTTTCACCCATGTCATTTTGTGTTGCGATTTTACTATCCAGGTTACCGATGGTCAATTAGTCTCTTTATCCGAAGGCTGGAATGGTATATCGAGTTATATCATGCCCCACGATCCGTCAATGCGTTTTGTGTTGTCTCCTGTTGATCAGTCCTTAGGATTGATTTATAATTTTGAAGGCATCTACTGGCCTGAGATGGGTATCACCACCCTTAATGATTGGAATCCTTATTCAGGTTACATTACTAAATCCATAAACGACGTCGTTTTGCCGGTTTGTGGTAGTCCTTTATCAAATAGTTCTTTATCTATGGTGTCAGGGTGGAATTTGATACCGGTGTTATCCGCCGAACCCTATAATGTAGAGGATCTCTTTTCAAGCTTAGATATCACAGTAGCCAAAGATATTGCTGGCACCGGTGTTTATTGGCCTGCCTATCAGATTAATACTATAGGTTATTTTCAACCTGGTAAAGCATATATGGTACGTTTAAATAGTTCAGGTATTGCCGATTTTGGTATGCAACAAAAGAGTTCTTCTTTATCCACTCCCGAAGACATTAACCTTCTCAATACTCCGTGGAATGCAGTAACTTTTACGCCTGAGACCCATTTAGTAGCCTTCAATTTGACAGATAACCCATTGAAGACAGGCGATATTGTAGGTGGCTTCACCGCCTTAGGACTTTGTTCAGGGGTAACGGAGGTAGGTAATATTAGTACTCCCTTTGCACTCACATTGTTTATGGATGATATTTATACAGGTGATACCGATGGGTTCAAAGACGGCGAACCGATCTCTTTTGTAGTCTATCGTCCATCTACAGGCGAACTGTTCGACATGTTGGTAAGCTATAATCCTTCAATGAATCAGGGGTATTTTGAGAGTAATGGTTTGTCGGAGGTTAATAACTTAAAGTTATCCTCTACCGGAATGATCATTATTGATACTGACCAGTTACAGGTCTTCCCCAATCCTACGCATGGTATTTTTACATTAGATGGTCTTGCTGGGAATGCAAACATTAAGGTATATAATGCTTATGGTAAAGAAGTTGTAAAAGCTACAACACTTTTACCTCATACTTTCGACATATCCGGTATCGCCCGAGGTATTTACATGATCAGGATCAGTGTTGATCAAAAGATGTACTTCCGTAAGTTGATTGTTAACTAAGTAAGTAGCTGGTCTTACAACGGCATTTATCAAATGTATATGCTTTCTAATAATGTAAAACAGAAAATGATGCTTACCCAATAAGAGGTTTGGATAAATCAATATGGGTTAAAGAATAGTTTTTTTTAGAAAACATAGTTTTAATTTTTAAATGAGTGAGGGTTATTTTGCCCTCACTTTTTTTGTGTGTTTACGAGTATTATGATCACCTTTTCCTGTTTTGTACAATGTGCGACCCCCTTTTAAAATTTCATTTCCAAGCATATAGCGTTAAATCAGGTATATCAATCAAGAAGCTTGTAGATGAGACTAAAATTACTTTTCGGATCGGACACAATAGATTATAAATTTGGTAATCAAGGTTTATAGATTTTGGCATTTATTGTAAAAACCTACTAGTTCTACTGCTTCACGCGCTTGGGCTACATCGTGTACCCTAAGAATATCGGCGCCGTTAAGTAAACTGATAGTATTTAAAACACTCGTACCATTTAACGCCTCTGCAGGCGTGGTATTTAAAACCTTATTTATCATTGACTTTCTTGATACACCGACCAAAATAGGGCAATTCAGCTCTTTAAACTTTTTTAGAGAATTTAATAGGAAATAATTGTGCTCTACCGTTTTACCGAAGCCAAAACCAGGGTCGAGAATAGTTGTGGATGAGTAACCTAAATCCTTTAGTTGTTTTAATTTAACAGAAAAAAAAGTAAATATCTCTTCAAAAATGTTGTTATAATGCGGATTCTGCTGCATATTTTTCGGTGTTCCTTGCATGTGCGTCAATATGTAGGGGACATTGAGCTTCGCAATTAGTGAAATCATCCCTTTGTCCATTTCGCCTCCCGAAATATCATTGATGATATCGGCTCCTGCAGCAATAGATCTTTTAGCTACTTCTGCACGGTATGTGTCAATAGAGATGATAGTCTCGGGAAACTTCTTTCGTAGTGTGGCAATTATTTTTTCAAGCCTTTCCCATTCTTCGTTTGAATCAATTTCTGTAGAAAATGGTTTGGTTGACATTGCACCAATATCTAAGATTGACGCCCCTTGGCTAATCATTTTGCCTGCGTAATCAATAACCTCCTGATCATTAGTAAATCTTCCCCCATCAAAAAATGAATCATCGGTAAGGTTGATTATGCCCATGATAGTCGGCTTAGAAAACTCAAGCGTCCGGTTGTAGCGAAAAAGTATTTGTTTAAAGTTCATTTTATATTTAAAAGTAATTTTTTACGTTTCGTTAACATGCTGCTAAAATAAAGCAAATTAATTTTGTAGAAATTTTTATTACTAATCAAAAATAAATAACAATGAAGTTTAAATTATTAACTCTTAACTCATTTGTTTTGCTGATAGGTTTGATTTTTTCAAATGGAATAATAGCTCAGCAGATAGAAATAAAACCTGTAAACCGTGAAGATCAGCAACTACAACGCGCCACTGACAAAGTAACACGTGCAGAGGCATCAGTAACAAAAGCAAATCAGGAAATCAAAATGGCAGATAGTCTTGCATCGGCTGGCAAGCTGCAGATTTCAACAGCAAAAGAGGAACTTTCAACAGCAAAAGCAGATAAGTCAAGACTCCAAAAAGAGTATTCTACTGAGAGGAAAAATCTGGAAAGGCAATTGAAATCCGCTGATAGAAAGCAACAGGAAAAAATAAAGCAGGATATTAGAGAATTAGATTCTAAACATCGCGAGCAGACACGTGAAGCTGACAACAGAATTAAAAATGCCGGAAGATCATATGATAAAGGTAAAACAAATGTTACTAAAGGGCAGGCAAAGAAAAAAGAAGCCAATAAGAAGCTAAAAACTGCTGAAAAATCATTATCCGAAGCAAATAAAGAACTTAATAAGATTAGCCCACAGGAGCAGCCAGTCAAAAAATTAGACATTGAAGGCAAACCAAAGAAAAAGACATTAAAATCAGATGAAGCATCGGACGAACAAAAATAATAATAGAGAAGCTTAAAATATTTTTCCCAACTTTTCAGATATGAAGTTAAAAACAATGAAATCCATCATGGGATGGGTTATCATCCTCCTTACAATTTTTTCGGCAGTTTTAATATATTTTTTTCAACAGTTTAATATTCTGTTTTTAGCGCTTCTACTTTTTGAGATCATACTTGTGATCCGTTACCGGAAGATTTTTTCACCATTGATGATCAGGGTAAGTCAGATTCTGATAGGATTGTTGTTTTTGTTTTCTGGATTTTCAAAAGCGGTGGATCCGTTAGGGACTGCTTATCGGATTGGAGATTATTTGACTGCATACCATATGAAAAATGATTTCGGTATTACCATTTTTTTATCATTTGTACTAAATACAGCCGAGCTTCTTTTAGGCGGATTGTTATTGCTCAATATAAAGCCCAAGATAACACCCTGGTTAGTAGCGCTGATGATGGGAATCTTTACCCTTACTACCTGGTATGATGCTATTTATAGTCCTGTGCCAGATTGTGGATGTTTTGGTGATGCAGTGATAATGACCAACTGGCAAACTTATTACAAAAACTTAGCAATTAATGTGTTTGTTCTAATAGTGATCTTCGGGAGGCTAAAAATAAAATCATTCTTTGGCAATATTATAGAGTGGGGGATAGCGCTTCTGTTAGCGGTAATTTTTGTAGGGTTTCAGTATTCAAATTATATTGATCTGCCCATGCTCGACTTTCGGCCATATAAGATAGGTAATCGTATTTACCCGGAAAATCTTATGCCAGTTAAAACCTATCTTACATATCGCAATAAAAATACCGGTGAAACAAAAGAGTATCTTTCTCCCAACTATCCTTTTGATGATCAGGAGTGGGTTGATAACTGGGAATTTGTTGATATGCGTGTAGAAGACCCTAACAAAATGGATGGGATAAACCTTGCAATCATTGATCTGGATGGAGAAGACATCACCCAAACGATTGTTCAGAATCCAGATTATCAGTTTTTTATTGTAGCGTGGGATTTAGAGAGTGCCGACTTGGGCGCATTTGATAAGATTAATCAATGGAGCGTTGCAGCCGAAGAGATAGGGATTAGATTAATTGTTCTGACAAGCTCAGAAGAGAAATTAATAAACGATCTGATAGATGAAAGAAATCTTACAGATGCATTTGAATTTTATAATTCAGATGATATTGAACTGAAAACGATGATACGGGCAAATCCGGGTTTGATGCTCATTAAAAATGGTCTGATCATCAATAAGTGGCATAATAACAAAATACCTGATTGGAAAACTTTGAGCAGGGATTATTTTCTAAATCATTAACAAAGAGTTAATGCTCTGAAATAGTGATTTTTACTTTGTGAAGTAAAGTTGCGGAATAGGTGATTTAGGTAGCCTATACAGATACCTGGACAAACTATGCCGGTTGGCGTTAAAGTTTTGATTTGAAAAAAATACCTGATGAATTACCGAAAGCAATTTATACTTGATGAAGAATACAAGGTTTTCGCTATCAAGAATACGGGCAAGGAGACGTTTAAGAAGTAGCGTTATTTCATGTCGCTTGATCGTCAGATAGATAACAAAGCTCCCAACTATCTTAAACAGGCATTAGGTTGCCCCTGTCACGCGCCTTATGCTGACAACGCTGGGATTCAACTGGCTTTAGGACAGGTTTTTGAAAGAGACAAAGATCATTTGTTCAATTACTATAGAGATATGCTAATTGCCATTTATGCAGGATTAGCGGTCGAAGAGATATTATTGAACGGATTGTCGAAAGCTTTAGACTAAATATTGAATACTATTTAAACTAATTTTGCCAAAATAGTATTCGTTTTTTTTATTTATACTATCATGATTTGTTTTATCAACAATAGTTTCGTGCCATATCGGGATGCAACGCTTCATATTTCCGATGTCGGCCTGCAAAGGGGCTTTGGTATTTTCGATTATTTTATTTCAGTAAATGGCGCCATACCATTTTTTGATGATTATCTAAACCGGTTTTATCTATCAGCCGAAAAGTTAAATCTGAAGGTGCCTTTCGATAGAGGCGATTTGAAGAAGAAGATCTATCATTTATTAAATGAAAATAAGTTGGCAATTACAGGGGTCAAATTATTGCTCACAGGTGGTTTTGCGGATGATCTTTATACGCCTACCGATCCTAATTTCTTGATTATTAATATACCTGTGCCTAATTATTCCGATACTTATTCGGATGGGATTAAGCTTCTGCTGCTTGATTATGTGCGATACTTGCCGGAGGTGAAAACAACGTTTTATTTACCTGCATTAAGCCTTTTGCCTGAACTGAAGCGCATCGGAGCTTTAGAAACGCTTTATCATCATAAAGGTATAGTTTACGAAACAACTCGTGCAAATTTTTTCATTATTAAAAACGGTGTTTTAATAACACCTTCCGAAGGGATTTTGAAAGGCATTACACGCAAGCATGTTCTTAAAGTTGCTCGATTGCAAATGAAGGTGGAAGAACGAATAGTAAAACTTGACGAAATTTTTGATTCGGATGAGATTTTCATTACGGGCACTTCAAAACACATACTCCCAGTTGTAAATATTGATGGAAAAATCATAGCTAATGGACGTCCAGGCACAATAACCAATAAATTAGCTCAGGATTTTAAAGCTTATTATCAGGATCAGATTGATAAAAAATAGCCTCTTTATCTATATCTAAAAAAATTAATGACAAAGAAATATTCTATTGTACTCCTTCAAGTTAAGCATCAGAAAATTGTTATGACAATAAAATACTATTACCAACACGACTATTATTCCAATACCTCTAAAGAGATCTCTGACCAATTGTTTATGTGAAAAATTTTCATAATAACTCATCTGAAATAACTGATTTCTCGTTTACGAAAATATGTATCCAAAAACCTACTTACGTATTTAATTCACAATTTTTAAGAGTGTTTAAGTATTTTTTAGAAAACCAATCAATCTCTCTTCTTTTATATTGCATTATATAGCGCGGATGTTCCAGTGGAATAATTTTTTTGAAAAGTTTGAGAGATGAATTGAGCTGGGTCAAAAATTTAAAATTTTTATCGCCACCTACACATATTGCTTTGTGCGGATTAGCTCCGAAATAAAATTGCTTGCGAGTAGATTCAACGATAAATGGGTAAACAGCCTCTTTTAATATTTGTAAATCATAGTAATTCAAGTTTTTACCATCTTTTGTAAAGCCAAGCGGCGAAAGCGATGTTATATAAAATTTCTTGTAAAACTGTTCCACCCCACCATATTCCGTAATCACCTTGTAAATAAATTGCGATGATAACTCATGCCTTTGAGGGAGGTTATTTTGAATCTTACACTCCTCTGCAAGGTTTATCGGATCGGTGAAAGCAATACCGGTTTGCCCTGCGCCAAATCTGCCCGGATTTATCCCAAAAATAAATGTCCTACTATGATGGTCATCATAAAATTTTTTGAAGAAGGTGGCTGTCAGATTAAATATTTCAGGTTTTTTATAGGGATTCATCACCTCGATACCTTGAATATTGATGTTCAGTTCAACCTGTTGAAAGAAGTCAATAGCCTGTTTGCCAAATGTTTTCATAAAATGTGAAAAATTATTTTTATGCTTTCAAACGTCAAAAATCGGCTATTTATGCTACTTTTGTGGCCGGATCGCTTTTTTATTTATTAAAAATTAATTTTCATGAAAAAAATCTCTATGCTACTGATGACCATTTTGGTTATCTTCTTTGTTTCATGTAAGCAACAATCAAAACATGCAAAAGATATGAACCCGTTTCTTATGCAGTACAATACTCCTTTTAACGTACCTCCATTCGATAAAATTAACAATGAGCATTATTTGCCGGCAATAAAGGAGGGAATCGAACAACAAAAAAGGGAGATAGAGGATATCATTAATAATGAAAAGCCGTCTGATTTTAAAAACACTATCGAAGCTCTCGATTATTCCGGTTATTTGCTAACTGAAGTGCTTAGTGTTTTTGGAAATATGCAATCGGCTCATACTAATGATGATTTACAAAAAATTGCGCAAGAGGCTTCACCGTTGTTATCACAACATAGTGACGATATCGTGTTGAATGAGGAGCTGTTTGCTCGAATAAAGAGTGTTTATGATAATCAAGAGGAGTTGGGGCTAAACACAGAAGAGCTGAAATTGCTGCAAAAGACTTATAAAAGCTTTGTTCGTAACGGCGCACTGCTTAATGAAGGAGAAAAAGCAGAGCTTCGGGAAATCAATTCGGAGTTGTCGCTGCTCTCTTTGAAGTTTGGAGAAAACCTCTTAGCAGAAAATAACAACTTCCAGTTGATCATTGATGACGAGGCCGATCTTGACGGGTTGCCGCAAAGTGTTCGTGATGCTGCATCAGAGGCTGCCCAAGAAGCCGGAATGAGCGAAAGTTGGCTTATTACGCTTCACAACCCAAGCAGAGTGCCTTTTTTGCAATATGCTAATAATCGCACACTCAGGGAAAAGGTGATGAAAGCCTATATTCAACGTGGAAATAATAATAATGTGAATGATAATAAAGCTGTTGTCGAAAGAATAACTTCGCTAAGAGTAAAGCGGGCTAATCTTTTGGGCTATAAAACTCATGCAGATTTTGTGCTCGAAGAAACCATGGCGAAGACGCCAGAGGCTGTATATTCATTTCTCCACGACTTATGGGAGTCTGCCCTCAACAATGCTAAAAAGGAAGCATCAGAATTACAAAAAATGATTTATGATTCGGGCGGAGATTTTAAATTAGAATCGTGGGATTGGCAGTATTATGCTGAGAAACTTCGTCAGCAGAAATATGATTTTGATGAAGAGGCATTGCGCCCATATTTTGAGTTGAAGTCTGTGCTCAATGGCTTATTTGATGTTGTAAACAAGTTGTTTGGGATTAAATTTGTCCCACTGCAGGATGTGCCACTTTACCATCCTGATGCTGTCGTCTTTGAAGTTACCGAGGCCGACGGCGCTCATATAGGTATTTTATATATGGATTTTTATCCGCGTGCTTCAAAAACTGGCGGAGCATGGATGACAAGCTTCCGCGAACAATTTAAGAGAAATGGAGAAAATATCCCTCCGGTAATTTCTATAGTAACGAACTTTACAAGACCTACCGGTGATCAACCGGCATTGTTGAGTTTTGATGAAGTTGAAACCCTGTTTCATGAGTTTGGACATGCACTACATGGATTGCTCTCGGATGTAACCTATCCTAAGTTGTCGGGAACTAACGTACCCCGTGACTTTGTCGAACTGCCTTCACAGATAATGGAGAACTGGGCTGAACATCCTGATGTGCTGCAAAGCTTTGCTAAACACTATAAAACCGGTGAAACTATTCCTGTAGAACTGATTCAAAAAATCAAAAACGCATCGAAGTTTAATCAAGGCTTTGCTACTACCGAATATATTGCAGCCAGTCTTCTTGATATGGATTGGCATACACTTACCGATACGATCCCTCAAAAAACCAATTTATTTGAAGAAGAATCCATGAGCCGTGCCGGCCTGATTCATGAAATAGATCCACGCTATCGTACTACCTATTTTGCACATGCCTTTTCATGGGGATATTCAGCAGGATATTATAGCTATTTATGGGCTGAAGTTTTAGATAATGATGCTTTTGAGGTATTTCTTGAAAATGGACTTTTCGATCCCGCAACGTCAAAATCATTACGCGAAAATATTTTATCAAAAGGCGGTACGGAGGATCCAATGGAGTTATTTATCAGATTCCGTGGTCAAGAGCCTTCCAAAACCCCTATGCTTAGAAATAGAGGTTTACTTTAAAAGTTACCTATAAAGGACTCTTGGAAAAGAATCTGTTAACTTACAAGAAAGCCAGAAACACATTTTATATGGATATTCACGAGTTTCTCGATCAGGATCAGCAAAAGGATCTTCTTAGGTTTCTTACGGCAGGATCAGTGGATGATGGTAAAAGCACCTTGATAGGCAGGCTGCTTTTTGATAGTAAAAAGCTTTATGAGGATCATTTGCAGGCGCTTGAACGCGATAGCAAGCGAATAGGTCATGCCGGCGAAAATATTGATTATGCGTTGCTGCTTGACGGTCTTAAAGCTGAACGCGAACAGGGAATAACCATTGATGTAGCATATCGTTATTTTTCGACCAATAAAAGGAAGTTTATCATTGCTGATACCCCGGGACATGAACAGTACACCCGTAATATGGTAACTGGAGCCTCAACTGCAAACCTTGCCATTATTCTGATTGATGCCCGTAAAGGAGTAATAACTCAAACAAAACGCCATACCTTCATCGTGTCGTTGTTAGGTATTAGGCATTTAGTACTTGCTGTAAATAAAATGGATTTGGTAAACTACAGTCAGGAGGTATTCGAAAAGATATGTAGCGATTATAAACGTTTTATAACCGGCCTCGACATACCGGATGTAAATTTTATCCCACTTTCAGCGCTTAATGGCGATAATGTTGTGGAACTCAGTTTGAGAATGCCTTGGTATCATGGGGAGAGCTTGTTGGAATTTCTGGAAAATGTGCATGTCGGTAGCGATCATAATTTTAGCGAACTACGCTACCCGGTACAGTTCGTTCTTCGTCCCTCATTACATTTTAGAGGGTTCTCAGCACGAATAGCATCAGGAGTAATTCGTAAAGGCGATACTATACGGGTATTACCTTCCGGCAAAGAGAGCGTCGTAACCTCAATAATCACTGCAAACGGTGAAAGCGAATTTGCCTTCCCGCCACAGTCGGTAACAATTACCTTGAAAGATGAGATAGATATATCGCGCGGAGATATGATTGTACATCCAGATAATTTACCTATGGTAAATCGCCATATGGAAGTAATGCTCGTTTGGATGGACGAAAAACCTATGAAGCCTGAAACTCAATATTATATCAAACTAAATAACAATACTACAAAAGTAAAAATTGAAAATATCCTTTACAAGATTGATGTTAACACTTTAGAAAAATCAAATATTGAGTTTTTTACATTGAATGATATAGGTCGGGTTATCATTACCACTAACAAACCTTTGTTTTTTGACCGGTATAAACATAGTCATAGTACAGGCTCATTTGTGCTAATTGACCCTATGACCAACAATACCAGTGCAGTAGGGATGATAATTGACGAGGTTAAGGGGAAAGGTAGTTTTTCGAGAATCACTGATATTGATCGTAATAAGATTGAGCGTGGCGAGTGTTTGGTTCCGCTTGATCAACGCGAGCGCTTTTATGATCAAAAAGGTGTAACCCTTTGGATAACAGGACTCCATGGGTCAGGGAAAAATACATTGGCCTATTTACTTGAGAAACGGCTATTTGAGGAGGGCGCCACCACAATATTGCTTGATGGAAGTACTATCAGATCAGGTCTCTCACGTGAGCTTGATCAGTCGGAAGCCCATCGCGCCGAACATCTTAGAAAAGTAGCACAAGTGGCCAGGATACTGAATGATCAAGGAGTTATAGTTATCTGCTCATTTATCTCACCCGATGAAGAAATCAGGAAACAAGTTGCAGAGATAATTGGGAAAGAGCGGTTTCTACTTACTTATATGAATGCCGATCTGGAGCATAGCCGTAATTTTAGGCCCGAGCTGTACGATAAAGTTGATGCCGGCTTGGTTTATGATGTCCCTGGATATGATGCTAAATATGAAATACCTCCAAATCCTGATTTTAACTTTAAACCTAATGAAATGGAGACAAACTGTGACACTATTATGGATTATTTCAGGGAGTCTGGTGTTTTTCCGCTAAAGCGATAACAAATTTATCTTATTTTTATTTAAACTATCAAATTTAATTGCCGGTTTGTACTTTATTAATTACGTTGTTTTTTTTAATTTTTTAATAAATAATTTTTCAGTAGCCTGATTTAAAATTATGCAACTACTTAGCTTATCACAGCAGTGGGGTTTACCATTTCAAAATCCGGTACTCATCTTTTCATTGATCCTGTTTATTATTCTTTTTGCCCCTATAATTCTTAACAGGTTCAAGATTCCTCATTTTATTGGTTTTACATCATACCACAATAATATGTTCAAAATCCCTGATTATTTGAATAAATATTTTACTGAAAACAACTACTTCCTTGTCTATCCAATACAATCAGGTGTTGGGGATGATGTATCGTTAACCCTAAGTAACCCCTCAGTAATGGAGCCTTTCCGCGAGATAGAGGAGCTTAGAAAAATTATCACCAAATTATTTAAAAATAAATGATTAGCTTTTAATTTTAAAAATGCTCTAACGGTTGATGAAGAGATTTATCTCCATAATGCTTTTAATGTTGTTGATAGCTCCTCCTGTCGTTACCTTTAGCTGGCTACATATGAAAAAACGTATGTTGAGAAAGGAGATTAAATGGAAGATAATAAATGGCATTGATAAAGAGGAGCTTGTTCTCTTAACGTTTTCAAATGATCAGGCAGAAGCATGTTTGAAATGGCATCATTCCGCTGAGTTTGAATTTATGGGAGAGATGTACGATGTTGTGGAAACGATTTTCTTCGACGATTCCGTATCTTATTACTGCTGGTGGGATCATGAAGAGACTTTATTGAATAAGAAGTTAAAAGCAATGCTTGCCCTCTCGGCAGGAAAGAGTAAACAAGAACGCCAACAAATTAACTATATAATTCAATTTTTTCAATCTATTTTTTTTATTGAAAATCAATTTGGATCAAACTCGATGATTTTTAATAATACACGATTGGATATCACTTATTTTTTTGTAGTAAAGACGGCGGGTATTATTCCCCCAGTACCGCCACCTCGATTAAATAGCCGTTTTATATGATTGTATAGCAAAATTTTCTTACCTCATTCATTTTGTTTGTTGTGGAAAGATATGCTTAAAATGTTATTAGTGGGATTAATTAGTACGATTATGTGTTTGGTGTTGTTAAAAATCTCCTTACATTTTAACGTTAATTCATTTTTAAATAAAATATTTTTCGGGAAAGAGAATCCCTTGCTTTCAATCGAGGTTACCTATCATTCTTTACTAAAAAATAATTAAATAATAATGAAAAAGATACTTTTTTTTGTGGTTATTATAATAATAACACAAGCAAATGTTTTTGGTCAAAAGCTAACAATTAAAGACAAAGATAGCGGGAGGCCGCTCAATCTTGTCAGTCTTTCGAGTGCAAATCCTTTAGCCTCCGCAACTACAAATACTCGTGGTCAGGTGGATATTTCCGATTTCAAAGGTTCTGATGCTATTGAGTTTCGATTGCTTGGATATCAGGGGATTACGTTAAGTTATAATGCATTGAAAGAGTTGGATTTTACAATTGCTTTATCTCAGTCACTTTTTTCGTTGGATGAGATTGTGGTTTCTGCTACACGATGGGAACAAAACAAACGCGAGGTTCCTAATAAGATCACTTCCATAAATGTAAAACAGATTGAGCTGCAAAATCCTCAAACAGCAGCCGATATGTTGGGAAATACGGGTGAGGTTTTTATTCAGAAAAGCCAGCTCGGCGGTGGAAGTCCTATGATTCGTGGCTTTGCAACCAACAGGTTACTTTATTCTATTGATGGTGTGAGGATGAATACAGCTATCTTCAGAGCCGGAAATATTCAAAATGTTATTTCAGTTGATCCTTTTAGTATCGAAACCTCTGAGGTGTTTTTCGGGCCGGGATCAAATATCTATGGTAGCGACGCTATTGGCGGGGTTATGATTTTCAGAACGTTGACACCTCAGCTTTCCGAAAATAAAGACCCATTGGTAAAAGGTAAGGCTTTAGCACGTTACTCTTCTGCAAACAATGAAATTACAGGGCATTTTGATGTGGGCATCGGTTGGCAAAAGTGGGCTTTTACAAGTAGCGTTACCAATTTTAACTTTGGTAACCTGATGCAGGGAAGCCGTGGTCCGGATGACTATTTGAAACGATACTACGTGAAAAGAGTAGATAGCGTTGACAGGGTGTTTGTTAACGAAAACCCACGATTACAGACGCCATCAGGCTATACCCAAACCAATATAATGCAAAAGGTGAGGTTTAAGCCAGACGAAAAATGGGATTTCAATTATGGATTTCATTATTCCGAAACTTCCGAATATGCCAGATATGATAGAATGGCTGAATTATCAAAAGATGGGCTGCCAAATTCCGCAGTATGGAACTATGGCCCTCAAAAGTGGATGATGAATCATTTAGAGATAACCCATTCCGGTCCAAATCCGGTATATGACCAATTAGTTATTCGTGTAGCTTATCAAAAATTCGAAGAGAGCAGGATTGATCGTAAATTTAACAACAACCGTTTACGTACTCAATTGGAAGAAGTGGAGGCTCTGTCGTTTAATGCTGACTTTTTAAAAAGATCAGGAAAAAATAATTTTTTCTATGGCATTGAAGCCGTTGTAAATGATGTTGTTTCTACTGGCTCGGCAGTTAATATCAAAACTGGAAAACCAGTGGATGTCCCTGATCGTTATCCCGACTCGAAATGGAAAACTTATGCAGCGTATATCAACTATCAATATCGCTTGTCGCAGCAATTGCTTTTACAGGTTGGCGGGCGTTATTCGCAGTATTTTATTAACTCCGATTTTGATAAGTTATTAGCTTTTTATCCTTTTGACTATAAAGAGGTTGAGGTAAATAAAGGCTCGCCTACCGGAAGTGTTGGCGCAGTATATACGCCAACGGATAAATGGACACTTAGCACATCGCTCTCAACAGGATTTCGCGCTCCTAATGTTGATGATATAGGTAAAATGTATGATTTTAAAGCTGGAGACGTGATCGTTCCCAATCCTGATCTGAAGGCTGAATATGCTTACAATGGTGAAATCAACATTACAAAAGTATTTGGAAGCAGTGTGAAGTTTGACATTACAGGATTTTATACCTATTTGGACAATGCCATGGTACGTAGGGAATATACTGTAAATGGTCAAGACAGCATTATATACAACGGAGAGATGAGCAAAGTGTTTGCTTTGCAAAATGCTGCTGATGCTTTTGTTTATGGTATTAATGCCGGATTGGAGATCAAGCTGCCTGAAGGATTCGGTATTTCAGGCCGATACAACTATCAGTTTGGCGAAGAGGAAATGGAAGATGGAACTACCAGTCGTTCACGTCATTCAGCGCCTTCGTTTGGCTATGCAAAACTTACATACAACGCCAATCGCCTTGATATGCAGTTTAGCGCTGTTTTTAACGGAAAGATTGATCATAAAGATATGAATATAGAAGAACAGCAGAAAACATCCATTTACGCTGCTGACAAAGATGGCAATCCTTATGTTCCAAGCTGGACGATCCTTAACTTTAAAGCAATGTATAGATTAACCGATATGTGGACAATAAGTGCAGGGCTGGAAAATATTACCGATCGTCGGTATAGGACATACAGTTCAGGAATTAGCGCTCCAGGACGAAATATGGTACTTTCGCTTATTGCTAATTTTTAGTAAAATCGTATTAATCAATTAAATTGCTTTCTAATACCAATCAGATAGCTGTTATGTGTTGGTAAAAGTTTGATAAATGGCCATCTGATTGGTATTTCTTCTTTATTTCTTTACCCTAAGCGTGCTAAAGATCAACTTAATATCTGTCATTGATGGAAACGAATTCTTGAGTTTGATTTTTGATTCACGATTGAAAAACCATACTACTGTTAACGATGTAATCAGGTGTGAAATAGTAGTTGCCCAACCGGCTCCGGTTATTCCATAAACAGGTATAAGTAGTCTGAAAAATAGAACCGCAAACAGAAGCCCCGCAAAGGATGAGATGGTATTAACATAATATTTACCAATACCTGAGAAGTAATGTCCAATGATTAGCGCCGTATTAAAAAACAAAACTCCTGGCGCTAATGCCCGAATAACAGAACTTACCTCGCCGAAGCCTTCTCCATAAAGGAAAATGAAAAACCGTGAAGGTAGCATCACCATAAACAAGAGTCCGATAAAACTGATTATTAAACTCGCCCAGTTAAGTTGCAACGTCAGCTTTTGGGAATATTCCAAATCGGCGCTGTTAGCAATACGTGCATATTGTACCAAGCAGATGCTCCTACTTATCAGCCAGATAGATTCTACAAGTGATGTCCCATTGGAATAAATCCCAACCTCGGCGCTTGAATAGGTTTGTTCTAACCAGTAATAACTCATTCTAAAGCTCAGCAGTTGGAAAATATGCGCCAGTTGATTAAGAAGGCCGTACCTGAACAAGTTGCTTATAATAGTTTTGTAACTTGATATGTCAGCAAGTTCAAATTTATCGGTAAAGCGTTTTAGATAAATCAGGCTGACGATAAAACCAGCGGAAAAGGATATATAAAGCGAGATAATATAGGATTCGATAGTGTTTTTTCCGAGATAAAAAAAGAAAACAATTAGCAATAGAGTGATGATCAATGGTTGGATAAAATTGACAAGATTGGATATTGCGATTTTTTCTTTGCCAATAAGTACTGATGAGTTAATTGTAGTAAAGGCGCTAATAGCAGATAAAATACAAACATGTATTATCATCCCTTCCGATACCAGAGTAGAAAGCTGAAGAAAACCATAAAATAAAATACTTGTCAGGACCGTCCACAGATAAGCCGGTAAAATGATAACGGAAACCGGAAATCTAGGTACAAGATATACAATTGCGCTGCCCCCCATCAGATTGACAAATACCAGAATATACGCAATGGTAGCAATAATTATCCCTTGCTCACCTTTACCTTCAGGACCTAAAAATTGGGAAATCAGAATGGTTATCAGCAGATTTAGCATTGCTGATAGCAAACGCGTACCAAACGTATTGAGGATTTTATTCAGCACGGTTTATCTTTTTTATATTAACAGACCTTTCTTTTTAATGATGGTTAGGGACAATATGGGGATACAACGAATTGATGTGGATTTGCTTAGCTTGCGATTAGCTCAATGTAAACGTTATATATTGAATTGCCAATAATTTCGTTGCTGAAATTATTCAGTGCATATTCTCTAATTTTAGCGCTTTGATATTCTTTCGGATTGTCTAAAAACTCTTCAATTGCCTCTAAAAACTGATCTTCATTTCCTGGCTCGGTAAGCCTGCCAAGTGTGTCGTTAAGGTGTTCATGAATACCACCTACCCTTGTAGATATTACGGGTACGCCGCAGGAGTAGCTTTCGAGAATTACTACCGGTAGGTTTTCGTAGTTACTGAACATTATCATCAAATCGGCCTGATTAAGCAATTCCACAAGAGCTTCGCCCTCTTTAAGTCCAGTGAATTCAACAAATTTGCCAGTAAGGCCAAGCTCATCCGACATTGATTTCATAGCAATAAAATCTTCACCATCGCCAATTAGTTTTAGAAAGAAATCATCTCTTTTTTCACTTAGCTTTTTCATTATCCGCAAAATTCCTGAAATGTTTTTTTGTTTATCAGTGAAGCACGAAAGATGGACTAATGATTTTTTATTCGGATCGTAAACTTTTGGTGCCGGTTTAAACTTTTCAACATCCACTACATTAGGTATTACGATGTAATTTTTATTTTTAAGCCCTTTGGCGATCATTGCATCTCTAAGGTTTGCAGTAACAGGCATTACAGCGCCGGCATGTTTCACAACAATTCTTGTGAGCCACTTTCTTAAACCTCCATAATAGCTGTCGGTATTGGGCAGATATCGTGTCCAGTGTTCGGTAATTGCATAGGGAACGCCGGTAAATATCTTGTAAATCAATGCAATAATACCACAGCGAGTTAAAACGTGAACATGTAATAAATCGGGCTTCGAATGCTCGTTTTTAATGATTTTAAAGCCTGATATGTGACTTCGAAAAAAACGGTAGAGGTTGATAAGATTTGCAAGAAACCTTGGTTTAATCATTGATTTTTTAAAATACACCCTTACCGTAAATAATCCCTCTTTTGAAGTTACAATTTCATAACTTCTTTTGGTTAATTTTTCATCATCATGAACATAAAGTACCGATATATCGGCATGGGGCAATACTGAAAGCCCGTGACGTTCAATAAAAAGCCCCATCATGGGATCGTAACGATGAGGATACCAACGGGGCAGATATAATACCGAAAGTCTTTTGTTTGTAGAGTCTTTTTTCATTCAGTTTGAACGCTATTTGATTTTTTTTATTTAATCAGTTGGTTGATATAATTTATTGCATTTTGAAGTCTTGTTTCGCCAATGCCATTGACGATACTGTAATTGAACCCATGTCTGTCGAGCTCTTCGATATATTTTTTCATCAAAAACTCTCTACGATCAGGGTGTTCGCGTAGGGGGTCAAACTCCCATGGCAGATCAATATCCATTAAAAGATAAAGATTGTATTTCTGCCGTATTAGTTGCTTTTCGATCCACGAATGGCATTTTCCGTATTTAACATCGCACCAGATTTTTGTTACTATCAATTCGGTGTCGGAAAAAAGGATGCGATTGGCGAGAGTAGAAATTGCTTTTTCCGAACTTATTTGCCCTTTCGCTATTTCAAGAATGTCATCATAATTATAGGGTTTATTTTTATTGAGAAGGTAAGCCCGTGCAAATTCCGGTACCCAAACGCTGTTGTAGTGGGAGGCTAATTGTTTTGAAATTAACGATTTGCCTGTTGATTCAGGCCCGGTTATGGCTATTTTGATGAGTTTGCTCAACTTCGGATTGTTTTAGTATTCTTTTCCATTCGATATACCCCAGTACGGCTAAGATAAGGAAAACAAAATATTGGAAACTTGTCAGTACAAGCTCTTTATGAAAGTACAAAGGTACGGATACTAAATCGCCAATAATCCAATATATCCAGTTTTCAACTTTTTTTAGCGCCATCAACCCCATTCCAGTAATGAATATGGCTGTGGTGAACGAGTCAATGTAAGGTATGGTGCTATCAGTATAATGCCTAAGGATGTATTGTAGAATTAAAAAGGAGATGATGGTTAACAGTACCCAAATAAAATGGTGTAACAGCGAACATCGGCTTATCGCCAATTCTTTGTTGGAGGAATCTTTACGTGTCCATTTGTACCATCCGAAAACACTTACAAGGAAGTAGAAAAAGTTAATCCCCATGTCGGCATAAATCCCAGCATGATAACAGATGTAAACATAGATCAAAACAGAAATGATACCTGTGGGATAGACCAGAATATTGGCTTTTTTTGCATACCATACGCTTAACAGGCCAAAGATCACAGCTACTCCTTCAAGCCAGGTACTTTGTAAGAGATTTTGGTAAAATAGATCAAAAAAAGTAGTGGTTAACATCAGGATGGATTAAGATCAGCATTGACAATTTTCATTACAAAAATGGAGTGCGGCAATTCAAATGACCGGCAAATTTCGTCAGTAATTGCTTTTATTATCATGTAGTATTCGCTAAAAATCTGTGTGATCATCTTGTTGCTTTTTATTGTCAGGTTTTCATGTTTTATTTAATCTGCTGATAAAATCTTTGACGGCAGAGATATAGTCTTCATTTGGTGGGTATTAGTTTATCTTGATGGATATATTCATATTTTCTAAGGAGTGATGTAATTTTTAATTTCAGCAAAAGTAAAGAAAAGTGCAGGAATAGGTGTCTTTTTTCTTCAACCTGATTTCAGACAAAAAAATAGTTTTACTTTTGCACTCCTAATGTTGGTCCGGTAGCTCAGTTGGATAGAGCAGCAGCCTTCTAAGCTGCGGGTCGTGGGTTCGAATCCCGCCCGGATCACAAGGCCCTGTAAGTTTTTAAGTTTCAGGGCTTTTTTTATTTGGGTTACTATGTTTAAAAATACAGACGAGCTGCTGTAATAAATTTATGGCCCCTGTTTCATTATTCGATCGTACTGTGCAGCCTTTGACGGGTCAATCTCCTTCAGCATATTTACTGCTTTTGTTTTATCCATGCCGGCTGCCTGCGAGTAGATGTTAATGAATTCGTCTCTTTTTGAATCCATAATCAGTTGGAAGATGTAAAGGTTGGGCTTCTCGCGATATGCTCGCTGAAGCGTTTCAAGCGCTAATGTTACTCCCTGTCTTCCCTTTTCCATGTTGTCCTGCATAAGATCAAGTCCAAGACGATGAAACTGATAATTGAACTTACGAACATTTGCATAAGAAGAGTTGGTGAGGTTTTCGGCTATCCAGTAGCGGTTCCGGATACTCTCAAACGATTTCCAGCCCGGCTCTTTTGCGCTTTGTGCACTATTAACTATCTGTTGTGCCTTTTCAAAATAGGGAGTGCCTCCCATCAACTGAAAAGAGTCGAAATCCAATCCGAGAAAGATATATATGTAGAAGGCTATGGTTGACGTGAGGTTGGATGTAAACCTATTATCTTCAAATTCGATAGCTTGCCCTGGCTGCCATTGAAATTGAAAGTTGGGATCCTGATAGTTGAACATGGTTGTGCTGTAGGACGTGCCATAAACCGGGCGTTTTAAAACTAGATTCATCTTTCCTTTGAACTCATCGGAGCCTATCTCTTCGGTGATGGTGATAGCAATTGTTGCTTCGATCCGCTCGTTGCGAGTTAGAGTATAGTTTGTCCAGCGCCGCTCGTTAACGAATTCATATAACCCTTGTCGTAATTCATTAAACTTCTCTCTATTGGTTTGTTGAACTTGCGGAGCTGAAATCTGAACAGAACAAAAGAATTCTTGTGCTTGAACTTTGTTAAAAATGAAAGCTAATAGAATAATGCTACAAAAAGAGAGAATTATGTTTGGGTATTTCATGCTTTAGAATGCTTGTCCTTTTTTAATCATTGTTGTTACTACATCTAAGATGTCGGAAGCGACTTCTTTTTTAGTCTTCAATCCATATTCCCATTTTTTGCCACTGTTATTTATCAGTGTTACTTTATTTGTGGGATAGCCAAAACCTGCTCCTTCATCCTTTAGAGAATTTAAAACGATAAGGTCAAGATTTTTAGTATTGAGTTTTGTCTTTGCATTTTCTATCTCATTATCGGTTTCAAGGGCAAAGCCAATCAGAATTTGATTTTTTTGTTTTAGTTTACCGAGTTCCAACAATATATCTTTCGTTGGTTTTAGCTTTATCACAGGTGTGCCGGATTCTTTCTTTATTTTTTTGTCTGACGGATGTGATGGGGTAAAATCTGCTACTGCTGCCGACATAAATACTATATCAACATGGGCAAATTCTTTGATTGTTTGCTCATACATTTCATTTGCTGATATAACATCAATGCATCTGATCGCCTTATTATCTGATTTTAGGTGTGTTGGGCCGGAAATCAGGGTAACTGTCGCTCCTCTATTAGCGCACTCTTCAGCAATTGAAAAGCCCATTAGTCCGGATGAGTGATTTCCGATGAAGCGCACTGGATCAATAGGTTCGTAGGTTGGACCGGCTGTAACAAGTATTTGCTTACCGGTCAACTCATTGTTGTGCAAAAAAAAAGCGTTGATAATTTTTAAGATATTTTCGGGTTCTTCAAGCCGACCTGCACCGGTTAGCCCACTGGCCAGTTCGCCTACTTGCGGTTCGATGAGCCTGTGCCCAAAAGCTTTTAATTGTTCAATATTTTTTTTGGTTGATGGGTGATTGTACATGTCGAGGTCCATGGCCGGTGCAAAAAAGACCGGACATTTGGCTGATAAATATGTGGCCATTAGCAGGTTGTCGGCCAAACCGTTTGCCATTTTGCTAAGCGTTGCGGCTGTGGCAGGCGCAATGAGCATCAGGTCAGCCCAGTTGCCTAATTCTACATGGTTGGTCCAAGAGCCATCTGCGGAGTTGAAAGGGTAGGTGAGGGCCGGATGTTTTGATAGGGTTGAAATGGTTAAAGGGGTAACAAAATCCCGAGCATTTTCGGTAAGCAATACCTGCACTTCGGCACCCTCCTTTACGAGAAGCCGGATTAGGAATGGTATTTTGTAGGCCGCAATACTACCTGTAATGCCGATTAGTATTTTTTTGCCACTAAGCATTAAAGGTTATAATCTTTGGTTGATTTCTTTTCCAGCTCTTTCGATGGATTACGATAGTATATCTCATCGTTTAGAAATTCATGAATAGCAATGAGGCTTGGCTTAGGAAGCCTTTCGTAAAATTTAGAGATCTCAATCTGTTCTCTGTTTTCAAAAATCTCTTCGAGATTGGTAGTAGTTAAGGCAAATTCCTCGGTTCTTTTCTTTAGCTCATCACGCATCTCGATGGATATCTGATTGGCGCGTTTAGAAAGAATTACAATAGTTTCGTAAATATTGTTAGTCCCTTTACTGAAATCCCTAACCCTACGAGTAACTGCTGTAGGTTCGATTTTAATTTTTTTATAATCCATTAATGAAATTTTAATTAAAAGTTAAATGTTATCAGAGCCTTTTTTAGGTTGATCAATAGAACGCTTGTAATATTTATTTAGTTCATTTACATAACGACTTTCGGGAAATAACGTAATAAAATCATAATAATCGTTTTGAGCGCTTTCCAACCTTTCTTGTTTCTTTTCTTGAATACTATTGTTAGCAAAGTTATATGCTGATACTACAATTTTATACATGATTTCTTCTTTATAAGCGATTTCAGGATAATCTTTCAGCAAATTTCGGAATGAGACAATTGCTGCCTGATAATCTCCTATCTTCATATAGAGATTGGCAATATTATAATCCTTTTTCTGAAGTTTCAACCTAAGCTGGTCAATTAATTTTGTAGCTTCTTTAGCTTTTTCACCGTAAGGGTATCGGTTGATAAATGATTGAAACTCGTTGATTGCATCCTTTGTTACCGTCTGATCAAGGGTGTGTCTGGGACTTTCAAGATATTTGCAATAGGCAGCCATATAAGCGGCTTCTTCTGCTTTTGAGCTTAAAGGGAAAGTAGAAGAAAAACGATTGAAATGATAACTTGCCATTACGTAGTCGCGCTGGTTGAAGTAAGCAAAAGGATAACGAAATAGAAGATCTTCCGATTTAGATGTTCCGCGATATATCGGGATCAACTGATCAAAAAGCTGCAGAGCTCTGTAAAAATCTCCTTTATCATAATATTGCATGGCGATTTCGTATTTCTTTTCATTGTCGGTGCTTTTAAGCAATTTTTGATGTTTACTGCACGACAACAAAATGCTGGAAATTAATATTATGGAGATGAAAATCCTTTTTTTAAACATGGCTGCAAAGGTAATATTATCATTGGATTTAAAACGAATATGGTGATGAAATATTTGCAAATTACTTGTTTCTTATTGCTTTAAAGTTTGTTTTTTTTTAAAGCTAAAGGTTGAATTCAGGTCTTGCAGAAAGAATAAGCAATGTCTTACATCCTTATCCATACGTATTCGAATGGTTTTAATGTAAATGTTTGCAGGTTTTGGTCAAAATCTAACGGGTTGTCAAAAAGCTCTTTCCATGTTGAGCTTGGCTGTAGTGCAAGCCGCCCTTCTTGTTTTGATGAAGATAGATTTTGGATAATAAGAAATCGTTCTTCATTAGTTTTTCGGATATAGACTAATAACGAATTATTCTTTGTGCCGTCTGGCTTTAATGCTTCTAACCATTCAATTTGACCACGCCCTAAAGCTTTAATATCTTTTCTGATATTCACCATTTTTGAAATCTTATGAAATACTTGTGAAGCAAATGAATTAGGATTTTCTAAGTTGTTTTCCAATGTTTCCCAATCAATTTTTCCGCGCACTAAGAAACGTGTATCGTCTTTTTTAGTTTTTCTGATTTGTTCTTCGTAATAGGCTTGGTCGTTAAGTTTGCCATATTCGTCGCCATAATAGATAATTGGTGTTCCGGGCAGAGTAAGCATTATCGAATAGGTTAATGCAATTTTATCAGGGTTTCTCTTCATCAGCTCAGCAAGGCGAGCAGAAATGCCTTCTCCTTTCCTGAAATCCCATTGCGGGTCATGACAGTAATTTTGGTGAATGAGGGCTCTGTCTTGTTCTGTTACATAGACTAATTCGAGGCTTAGCTCATCGTGGCAGCGCAAAAAGGTAAACCATTGTGCATTATCAGGAATTTCGGGTGTAACTTGTTTGCTTAGGGTGTAAAGTATAGGTTCGCTGTTTTCTAAGGCTAAGGCCTTGTAAATTTGTGGCATTAATGGAAAATGATATCCGGCATTGCACTCATCCCCATCGCCAAAATATTTTACGACCTCAATCGGTTTTTGACAAGCTTCGGCAAGTAGTAACGTATGAGGCTGGACAAAATCAAGCGTTGCTCTGAAAAACTTAACTATCGTATGTGTCTGAGGAAGGTTTTCGCAGTTGGTACCATCTTCTTTCCAAAGATAAGGAATTGCGTCTGCTCTAAATCCATCAACGCCTTTTTCGAGCCAGAACAACAGGTTTTTGGCCATCTCAATCAATACTTGAGGATTACGATAGTTCAGGTCGGGTTGAAACGAAAAAAACCTATGAAAGAAATATTCGTCATCAGCAGGTTCCCAGTTACTTGTTTCCATACCTTTAAAGATGATTCTTGCATCTTTGTAAAGATCTGTATTGGCGCTCCAGATGTAAAAATCCCGAAACGGATTAGACTTTCCTTTTTTTGCTTCGACAAACCAAGGATGTTCCTCCGATGTATGGTTCATTGCAATGTCGAAAATAATTCTTATATTTCGTTGATGAGCATCCTCAATGAACTCTTTGAAAACAGTCATTCGTTCCTCTTCCGAAGCTTCAGGTGATAATCCCAACAACTCTTCACGAATTTTTTTATAGTTCCGTATATCAAATCCTGCATCGCGCATTGGCGAATCAAGAACAGGAAGTAGCCAGAGGCAGTTTACCCCAAGTTTTTGGATATAATCAAGGCGTTGGCGTAACCCTACAAAATTTTCATTGAACAAATCAACATATAGCGAATAGACAATTGCATCCTTATACCATTCCGAAGGTTGAGGACTGATGTTTAAGTTGTTTTTAAAATTTTTAATATAGTGGATAAAATTGGAAAGTTCATGCTCATAGGCATTGCCATAAAGCTGTTTCCAAAGCGATTTTAATTTTTTGATAATCTCCATTTTGATGATAGTTTATTACTGATTAAAATATAATCTGCAAGTTGGTAATAGATTCCGACAATTGAAATTTTATTTGAAGTAATTCTTTCTCGCTATCCCAGAACGAAATCTGTGTTTTAGTAGTTTGATAGGCTTGTTTGGAAAGCGCATTTTTAACGGGAACTCTTCCGGTTTGAATTTTGCCGGGCTTGGAATTGTATCCGTGAATTAATAATTCAATATTGCGTGTAGCTGGTTTGCTGTTGTAGTTAAATGCCTCTTTACGATTAAAGGTAAAAAGTACAAAGCTGTCGAAGTGCATTGATTTGATCTCCAAAAGCTCGTATAATCCTTTTTCATAAGCCGATTTTGTCTCTCCATCATCATCGTAAATAATGAATTCCGAATTTATGATTTCGGGATCATAATAATGGTGGATGATCAGGTTTTCAGATGTGTATGCTGTAGTATTTTTAATGGGATTGATCATTGGAATAAAACCTCCGCCACGTGCAAATACCGGTATGTTCTCCAGGGTTGTTGATTTCTCGATCCATTTGCCGCCGTTCATTACCTGATCGGTGAAAAAGTCATACCATTTTCCTTTAGGGAGGTACACCTTTCGCATTTTTGCATCTTTTTCAAGAATTGGCGCTATCAACAGATTTGGTCCCCAGAGGAATGTGTCGTCAATATTGCTGATTTCATCATTATCAGGTTCTTCAAAAAAGAGAGGTTTTGTCAGTGGAGTTCCTTTAATGCTGTTAAGCCATGCGATCGAATAGTTGTAAGGTAACATCCTGTACCGCAGGTCAATATATTCCTTTATAATTTTTTGTGCATTATCGCTATATGCAATTGGTTCTACGGGTGCGTTGGTGTCGCCGTGTGGGCGGAAAACAGGGTTAAAAGCGCCGTATTGTAGCCATCTCAGGTAAAGCTCTTCATCAGGTTCGCCCATAGCAAATCCTCCTAAGTCGGAGTGCATATAAGAAAACCCGCTAAGTGTCATGCCCAGAACAGCAAGGGGCTGTACTTGAAATCCATTCCAGTCTCTTGATACATCTCCCGACCATGGATAAACGCTGTATCGTTGCGAACCGGCAAAACCAGAGCGGTTGAGATTGAAAAGCCTGACCTCAGGATACTCAAGGCTATAGTAGTCCCAAAGCATTTTATGCCAATAATGGCTATAAAGGTTATGTACCACTTCGGCGCTTCCTATAAAATGTTGCATTTTTTCGGGATGTTTTTCCGGCTCACCCAGATCGCCCCACCAACCGGCAATACCTATTTCGATCTGCCTGCGGTATTGTTCCCAGAACCATCTTCGGGCATCGGGATTAAAAACGTCAATCAACCCTCCGGGGCCAAACCATAGATCGTCAATTACAAATGTATTACCATTATTATCGGTTCCCATGTATTTGTTGTCGGAAGCTAATTGCCAGTTTTTGGACTCCTGTAGGATAAATGGCTCAGTAATAAGTATTGTTTTTATTCCTCTTTGTTTAAAACGTTGAATCATCTGTTCAGGTTCCGGCCAGTTTTTTTTATACCAGTCGAGGTTTCCCATGTAAAAATGATCGTGAACTCCCAATCCAAACCAATAAAGATCAATGATGATGGCATCTAACGGATATCCGGCTTCAATCATTTGATCAACAATAGCTTCAGTTTCGTGTTGAGTTTTGTAACCAAATTTCGACTGTAAATTACCCAATGCCCAGCGTGGTGGCATAGGCTGATAGCCAGTAAGGCGCCCATATTCTTTTAAAATGGAGTCAAAATCGTTATCGGCAATAACGTAATATGACATTTCCCCGCCGATTGAGCTGAATTCCATCACATTATTTTGGTGAACATCAAGGTCGAGCCAGCCTTTGGATGCATTGTCAAACAGCAATCCGTAACCCTTTGAGGATATAATAAATGGCACAGAGAAGTTCAGATTGGGAGAGTTCAAATTATAACCGTAAACAGCTTGATTATATAACTCGTAGCGATGGCCTCTGCGGTTGAGAGGCGTGGTGCGAAATCCGGCGCCATAAATCTTTTCATCAGGTTTTAACGAAAAACGGAAACCTTCAACTTCATTTGATTTAAAATAGCCATCCGACTCGGCCAATATTTGATTCCCTTTTTGAAAAAAGATCAATTTGAATGGCGATTTTTTAATTACTACCTGTAGTTTATCGCGGGTATAAAAAAGCTCATTTTCGTCTTCGAATAAAGCGCCGCCTGTTTTGTCGGCAGATAGAACAACGGAGTGTGAAGTAACCTCCTGATCTGACTTTTTTTGCGCAAAACTAACCTGTACAATGGATGAATTAATGAAAGAAACACTAATGCTGCCAAGCGATGTTTTGATTACCAACTTGTTATCCGATAGATGGTGGGAGATATATTGATTCTTTTTTTCCTTTTGAAATAAAGAGAAATCAGTTAGGTAATTAGCCACAAAAAATGCACTTGCTAAAATCCCTAAGATGATTAGAGGAATTACTATTTTTTTGTTCACGCGTATAAAGGTTTGTCTGTTTTTGATCTCCGTGCAAAAATAGAGTATTGCACAATATGTAATGATTTGAATTTTATCTGACGAGAAGAGGATTATATCAATCGCTAAATATGGTACATAATCTCGTTTAGGTGGAAATAGCAAAACTGGAACTCGCCTCATAAAAATAAAATTGATGGTTTTATACAGAAGAAGCGTGTTGTTGCTTAAAACGGTGTTAATCCAATTATTGAAGTTCTAATAGTTGCCAAATATTTAATGAAAGAATGATATAATTTTGCGGAGAATTGGCTAAATTTCTTATCGCGAAAGTTTTACAAGGAGTTCAATTATTTATGTCAAAACAATTTTCAGTTTTACTATCAACAGCATTTCTTCCACCCATCCAATGGTTTGTCTATTTATTGAAAGCAGAGAAGGTGTTGATCGAAAACTTTGAAACTTACCCAAAACAGACTTATCGCAATCGTTGCGAGATTGCCACTGCTAACGGAAAGCAGGTTTTAACAATCCCTGTTATAAAAATTTTTGGAAATCATACTAAAACACATGAGATTGAGATCGCTAACGATGAAAAATGGCAAATTCGACATTGGCGTTCTTTAGTGGCTGCTTATGCAAATTCCCCTTATTTCCTTTATTATCAGGACGAACTGCAACCATTTTTTTTGGAGGAATATATTAATTTGATGGAGTTTAATCTGTGCATAATAAAATCTCTAATGGCTATTATTGGGATTTACAAATCTATTGAGCTAACCGATACTTTCGAATTAAATCCAAAAAATGTTTTTGACCTAAGAAATGAAATTACTCCTAAGAGGACTTTTGACCACTTTCATTTACCAACATATTATCAGGTTTTTGAAGAAAAAAACGGTTTTTTCTCAGGTTTAAGCATCATTGATCTTCTTTTTAATATGGGACCAGAAACGTTCGATGTGCTTAATAGCGTGAATGTTAATTGTTGAAACCTCTCTGATTCTTTTCAATAGCGATTATCCCGGATATTCTATTCTGAGATGATATATATTCATTAGCTTACGTTTGAGAATTTTTCGTATTTGGGTAATATCGCGGAGGGTAATATTGGAATTTGAAAACTGACCCGATTCTACCTGTTTGTCAATAATTTTATCTACTAATGTACTAATGGATTTTTCGTCAACAACTTTTAGGCTTCTTGATGCTGCTTCTACCGAGTCGGCCATCATCACCACTGAGGTCTCTTTGGAGAAAGGAACATGCCCGGGATAGCTAAAAAGCCGTTCGTCAATCGTTTCATCAGGGTTCTCTCTTTTTTGCATAATATAAAAGTAATCAACTTTGCGAGTGCCATGGTGGGTGCGAATAAAATCAATTATCTGATCGGGGATATTATTTTTTTTAGCCTCTTCAATTCCCTTTGTTACGTGTTCGATGATGATTGACGCACTCTCTTCGTAGGTAAGCTCGTCATGAGGATTTACTCCGGTAAGCTGGTTCTCGATGAAGTACCTTGGATTATCCATTTTTCCAATGTCATGATATAGTGCGCCCGTACGTGTAAGTAAAGCATTACCTCCGATTATCTGGATACATTCTTCAGCAAGATTAGCCACTTGAAGCGAATGTTGGAACGTCCCTGGCGCTTTCATCGAGAGTTTACGAAGAAGCTTGCTGTTGGTATCCGACAATTCTAATAAAGTAACATCGGTAACTAATCCAAAAATTTTTTCGAAAAGATAAATAATAGGATAAGAAAGAAGTATGAGCAAAGCCGAACCGCCAAACATTGCATAATTTATGAGTCGTATCTCATCAAAATTGCCTTGTTGCAATAGATTAAGACCGGTGTAAATAACAGAATACGATACAAAGATTATCAGTGAGGTTACTAAAAATTGCGATCGGCGCGTAAGGTTGATGATGCTGAAAATAGTAATGATACCTACAATGAGTTGAGTAAAGACAAATTGAAAACTATTGGGTACAAGGAAGCCTATTAGTATAATGGTGATTATGAAAACGTATAGCGCAACGCGTGTGTCGAAAAACACACTAATTATTATGGGTACGATACATAATGGAATAATGTAAATATATCCTTCTCCGAATTTCATCGTAAGACTGGTTACAAATACCATTAGGATAATGGTTAGGAGAATCAGTACTATTTTTTTTGTATCTTCAAATATTTCCTTTCTGAAAACATATAAAAATAGAATCAACACGAGCATGGAGACACTTACAAGGATAACCTGCCCTAATAAAATCAACCTGAAGTTGCTATTATCGCTTGCTCTATCCTGGTACTCTTTTTTTAACGATTCGAGGATTTGATATTTAGCAAGTGTAACTACTTCTCCTTTTGAGATTATCCGTTCGCCCTCTTGTACCATTCCCCGGGTAGTAGAAATGTTATTTAGTTTATTTTCTACCTCTGCTAACGTAACCCGTTGATTAAAAAGCACATTTTGAGTGATTGCCTCTTCTAAAGTTTTTATCAAAAGTTCTTTATCAGCAAATTCAGCCTCCTCAACTTTTTTTAGCATTTCTGAATAGGCATTATGGATGGTATAAAAATCGGATAGCTTGGCTCTTTCTGCAGTATTGTCAATCAGTATCATAATATTATGATCGTCTGATTTGTTATCAATCTCCGATACTGATTGAAGCACCCCTCTTGTATAGATCAGCGAGAGGATGTCGAGACCTGTCTGGGATGTTGAACGTTTCAGATTCTCTTTCACATTGATGCTGCCATATTTCGAAACCCATGCTTTATCTAGGTTTTTGCTGAACTCGCTGCGTTTGTTTTCGTAAACTGCTAAATCGAATTCAAAGAAGAGTTCATTATTCTGGATGATTTCTTGTTTTTCTTTTTCAAGCTCGTCGGCCGGTTTTAATATTCCAAGGTCAAAAGGGGCGATGAGATCATTATGAAGCCAGGGCCGATCGCGGGTATAATCGTATTTGAATTTTGCCTCCTTTGGGAAAAAGGTAACTAAAATCGCTATGCTGATCAGAAAGAGAAATGTTTTCTGAATTGTAGAATAGTTTTGTGTGATCTTTGACCAAAATTGATTCATAAGGTTTTGAATAATTCGCTGCTAAAATAACAATTTCTATTTTGCTGTTTGGCTAATTCATTATATTCTTTTCGTTGCTGAACCACTTTAGAATAGAAGAATATCTGTAAAATTTACATAGAAATTGTTGTTTTTAACTTTTAAGTGTTCTGTTTTATCCTTTATATTTGCAAAAAAAGAACATTTTGAAAATAGCTGTAAATACAAGATTGTTTATTAAAGGGAGGCTTGAAGGGATTGGTTGGTTTTCTTACGAATGCCTGAAACGGATCACCACTCAGCATCCCGAACATCAGTTTTATTTTATCTTCGATCGTAAGTTTGACGAAGAGTTTATTTTTGCCGATAACATCGAACCTATCGTAGCTTTTCCGCAAGCCAGGCATCCGTTTTTATATTATTTATGGTTCGAGCATTCTATTCCAAGAGTGTTGAAAAGGGTAGGGGCCGACCTGTTTTTTTCTCCTGACGGGTACCTATCCCTTTGCTCTAAAACGCCATCGGTAAACGTTTTTCATGATTTGAACTTTGAGCATTATCCCGAAGACCTTCCTTACTTTGAGCGTAAATTTTACCGTCATTATTTTCCGAAGTATGCCCATAAGGCTCTCCGTATTGCCACGGTGTCAGAATATTCTAAAAATGATATTGTGAGCCTGTATGGTGTTGATAACGATAAAATAGATGTTGTTTACAATGGCGCTAACGAATCTTTCGGACCTATATCAGAGCCTGAGAAGCAAGTTGTAAGAGAGCGTTTCGCGCATGGAGCTCCTTATTTTTTGTTTGTAGGTTCGCTTCATCCACGTAAAAACCTTGCAAGGCTATTTCCGGCTTTTGACCAGTTTAAGATTTCGGATAATGATAGTGTAAAATTGGTGATTGTAGGCGAAAAGAAATGGTGGACAGAAGCTATCGAAAAGGCCTATAACCAAATGAATTACAAGGACGACGTTATTTTTACCGGTCGTTTGCCTGTTAAAGATTTGCATCAGGTTATTGCTTCGGCGCTTGCTATAACTTATGTCAGTTATTTTGAAGGTTTTGGAATACCTATTCTGGAAGCTTTTTACTGTCATACTCCGGTCATCACTTCGCAGGTTACCTCTATGCCCGAAGTTGCCGGCGATGCTGCAATCTTGGTTGATCCTATGTCAATAAGTTCGATTGCTGATGGAATGGCAAGAATGGCGAATGATGAAAATCTCCGTAAGTCTTTAGTCGAAAAAGGTATCGAAAGATCGGCGTTGTTCAGTTGGCAAAAATCGTCGGAACGTCTTTGGAATACTATCCAAAAGGCTTTAGATACAATAAACCAAGAAGCTAAATAGTGATATTGAGTGTTGCCAATCTTTAGTAAAAGAATATTTTATAGATTAAAAAAAGCTTGTAATTGTGATTTTTTGAATTATTAAAAAGGAATGGAAGAAAAAACAAAAAAAGCAGATCAACAAAATTCCAATAAGCTTGAATTTAATCTAGATTGCACTCCGACAATAGATAAAGTGAGCGAGCCTAAGGTTTTGAATTATAATCTGAAAAAGAGAACTAATAAGAGAGTTGACGAGAGTTGGAGCAGTTCGAAATCATGGAACTGGTTTTAGGATTTCAGAGAAAAATCTGACAATGCTTTATTCGAAACAGAAAAAATTGCTATAACAAGTATGTTTTCATGATGGTCATAAAAGCTTTTGCTTTCGTTCGCTAAAGTCTCTTCACCTTGTCTTTTTATCTATTGATTAGTAGATATATCTTTTTCATCATTAATATAATCAGGGCAATCTTTACAGTCGAGGCTTCTGTTATACATTAGCATTGCCCGCGAGCTCATTCCCATGCTTGAAAAGCCTCCGTCATGAAAAAGGTTTTGCATTGTAACTTTTTTTGTCAGATCGGAGAAAAGTGTTATGACATAATCGGCGCACTCGTCGGCTGAAGCATTACCCAATGGCGACATGCGTTCGGTGAAATCCATCAGCCCGTCAAAGCCTTTTACGGCGCTGCCGGCAGTTGTTTTAGTTGGCGATTGCGAAACGGTATTTACCCTTACTTTACGCTCTCGACCATATATGTATCCAAAGCTTCGTGCTATTGATTCGAGAAGCGCTTTGGCATCGGCCATATCGTTGTAACGATAAAGAGTGCGTTGTGCGGCAACGTATGACATAGCAACCACCGAGCCCCATTCCTTGATAGCGTCAAGTTTATAAGCTATTTGCAAAACTTTATGGAACGACATTGCTGAAATGTCAAGGGTCTTTACTAGTAAATCGTAGTTTAGATCGTTGTATGGCCTACCCTTACGTACGTTCATTGACATGGCAATAGAATGAAGGATGAAATCAAACTTCCCTCCAAAATGATCCATCGTTTTAGCTATCAGATTTTCAATATCTTTTTCGCTCGTAGCATCTGCCGGAATAATGATTGATTTAGTCTTAGCTGCTAATTCATCTATTTCGCCAAAACGCATGGCAATAGGCGTGTTGGTAAAAACAAGCTGTGCGCCCTCCTCGCTGGCCCTTTCAGCCACTTTCCAGGCTATAGACATATTGTTCAAAGCGCCGAAAATAATTCCTTTTTTGCCTTCAAGTAGTTTGTGTGCCATCTTATTGTTAGTTATTGAGTTTTGTAAATAAGTTAATTTTTAAAAGCTCTTTTGCTGTTTCCATTGCAGGTAGGGTAACGGTGGAATCGCTTAACATCTTGGCAATTTCTACAATGCGTTCTTCCTGCTGCAGCTCTTTGATAAGTGTCTTTGTTATCTTGTTGTCAGTCTCTTTAAAAACGACAAAGTGATGGGCACCCCGAGCAGCAATTTGTGGTAGATGTGTTATAGCGATAACCTGCATATCTTTTGATATCAATTGCATAATGCCGCCCATTTTTCCGGCTATTTCGCCGGAGATACCGCTATCAATTTCGTCGAAGATAATAGAAGGTAGCGATTTTTTTGCTGCGATCAACGATTTTATAGCGAGCAATACTCTTGAGAGTTCACCACCGGAAGCCACTTTGGCCAATTCGTGTAGTTCGCTGCTTTTGTTAGCATTGAATCGAAACATAGCGGATTCCCTACCTGTTTCTGATAACTCCCTTTTTGGATTGAGGTTAACAACAAAGCTGGCTTGTGCCATTCCAAGTTCTCTGATCAATTGTAAAACCTCTTGCTCAAAGCTTGTTTTTACTCTTCCTCTTTCTGCCGAAAGCTGCGAGGCCATTTTTTCCAATTCCTTATAAATAGCGGCAACTTCTGCATTCAGTATTTCAATCTGTTCATTGAGTGAAGAATAGGCCTCCATGCGTTTGCGGTAGTCATTTTTTATTGCGATAAGCTCCTCAATGTTGTTACAGCGGTGTTTCTGTTGTAACTGATATATCAAGTTAAGGCGAAGGTTAAGCTCTTGGATTTTTTCCGGTTCAACTTCCAAGTGTTCCTCTACTCTGCTAATTTCTTGTGAAGCCTCTTTAAGCTCAAAATAGGTATTTTCGAAAAGGTTAAAAACCTGTTCTATCTTTGAGTGAAATGACTTGACTTTTTTTAGCTCATTGATCAGGTTCTGAAGCATGTCGAGCGCTCCCTGTTCGCGGTCAAGAATATCGGCTGATGATGCAAGTTTTGTTTTTATCTCCTCGGCATGCATTAGTAGTTTTAGCTCTTCCTCAATGTTCATTTGCTCATCGGCAATCAGTTGAGCTGCTTCAAGCTCGTCGTATTGATATTTGTAAAACTCTTGTTCAAGCGCAGCTTCATTTTCTTTTTGAATCAGATCGGCTAACATCTGTTTTTTATGCCGATATGTCTTGAACGTTTCGGAGTAAGAGTTTCGTTTTTCATCCAATCCACCGAAAGCGTCAAGCGCCAACAACTGGAAAGATTCATCCTGAAGGATTGTAACTTTATTTTGCGAGTGGATGTCAATTAGTTTTTCAGCTAACTCCTTTAATATATTTAGGTTGACTGGTGTGTCGTTGATAAAGGCTCTGGATTTACCGGAAGGTAGTATTTCTCTGCGCAGGATTGATTGTTCTGGATCCCAATCGAGGTTATTATCAGCAAAGAAGGGCGCCAGATTAAGATTTTTTACATCAAAAAATCCCTCTACAATACATTTTTCCTTTTTATCTTTTAGCGATTGGCTGTCGGCACGTTGGCCAAGGATAAGCCCTAAAGCCCCTAAAATAATGGATTTGCCGGCGCCTGTTTCGCCCGTGAGAACCGAAAAGCCATGAGAAAATGTTACGTCAAGCTCTTCGATTAGTGCATAATTTTTTATGGTTAAATGTTTTAGCATCCAGCAGTTATTAGCAGTGCGCAATTAAAAAAACAAACAATTACTATTTATGTTTGAAAAGGAGATGACGCATTTCGTTTTAACTATTGTTTCGAATTGTAGTGGCTCTATCAATTAACATTTTATTTTGTAACTATCACTTAATAAGGCGCTTGTTTTTCTTATCGGTAATAGTTTTGATTTAGAAATAACCTTCTCGTTTTTTCTGTTCCATGCTACCTATCTGATCAAAATCAATGACTCTTGTAGTACGTTCCGATTTTGTGGCGGTCATCATCTCTTCCACAATTTTTTCAATAGTATCAGCTTCTGATTCGATAGCTCCAGTAAGTGGGTAACAACCTAATGTGCGAAACCTGACTTTTTTCATAACGGCTGTTTTGGCCAGCTCGGTTGGCATTCTTTCATCGTCAACTAATATCATGGCGTCGTTGTATTCTACTATCGGTCGCTCTTTAGCATAATAGAGCGGCACTATAGGTATTTTTTCCAATCGTATATATTGCCAAATGTCTAATTCAGTCCAGTTGGAAAGCGGGAAAACCCTTATGGACTCTCCTTTATGGATACGTGCATTATAGATGTTCCACAATTCCGGTCGTTGATTTTTCGGGTCCCATTGATGGAAACTGTCGCGGAATGAAAAGATCCTCTCTTTAGCTCTCGATTTTTCTTCATCCCTTCGGGCGCCACCATAGGCAGCGTCGAAGCCATATTTAGTAAGCCCTTCTAACAGGGCCTGGGTTTTCATTATGTCAGTATGCACTTTACTTCCATGTGTAAATGGACCAACACCACTTTCAAATCCCTCTTTATTATAGTGTACTATCAAATCCCAGCCCTTTTCTTTAGCATAATTATCCCTGAACTCCACCATCTCTCTGAATTTCCATTTGGAATCAATATGCATCAGCGGGAATGGAACTTTGCCTGGGTAGAAAGCCTTCTCTGCCAGACGTACCATTACCGATGAGTCTTTACCTATGGAATAGAGCATTACAGGGTTTTCAAACTCAGCCGCCACTTCACGAATAATATGAATAGCTTCAGCTTCAAGTTCCTGTAGATTGGTAAGATTATATCCGTTCATTTTTAGTAGTTCTTCGCAAGGTTGTTTGACGAATAATTTTGTTTAATAGCTTTGAAAACCTGATTTGTTATTGTCAGTAAAGTGTTCTGACACAATAAACAATATGAAAGTGTACCTTAAAAGTATCATAGCTTTCTGTTCGAGATTTAGGTTACAAATCTATAAAAATTCTTTTTTTCAAATTTAACTCTAAGACATTCAGCAAACCATCCAACATCCTTGTGATGCGTATCATCTGGCCGATGAGTAGAAGAAGGATGATAACCATTATCTGGTCGTTTGCAAATCCGGAAAGGATTTCGTTTGGAGTTAATACACCTAAGATTCCAATAATGAGCACACTTATTATAAAGGTTAATGCCTGCCAAATCAGATCGGTATAAAGCGAAATGATGATAAGAGAATAACAAGTAGCGCTACTATGCCGTCAAAAGTAAGCATAGGACTTATTGTTTGGACAAGATTGTTGGCTTTTTCAGTTGTCCGCGAGGAACGGTAGCCACAACACACAATCCTAACTGCTCTATCTGTATAATTGCCTTGTTTTTTGTTATTCTTAAAATTACTCCCTCCACACCCTTCATAATCCCTGATGAAACCTGAACCAGATCACCTTTCTCTATTGAAATACTATAGCCTTCGGTTTTTTTTAGAAATAGTTTGATTCGTTCAATTTCAATCTCTCTTACAACAGCAGGAGCGCCAAGATAATAAACAAACCTGATTACCCCTGAAATTTTTAACACTTTCATCATATCACTAAGGCTGATCTTCACAAAAAGATAGGAGTTGAAAAGAGGGACGCTTACCTCTTTTTTTCTGTCACTCCATTGCCGAATAGTGTTGTAAGTAGGAAAGTAGGTCTCTATGTTTTCACCGATAAGACGCTGATAGACTTTTTTTTCAGATCTTGGAGCAGTATAAATCACATACCAAACAGGTTGTTGCAAAGTATTATAATTTTTGTTTTTACTGCTCATCACATGAGTTTGCTGTCAGTTTATTTTTGTAGAGGATCACAGTTATAACCTGAAACTTCTGATCTTATGAACAATCTCAATGCTTGGTCTGGCATCCTCAAGTCCAAATCCTTCACCATTTAATATTTTCTGATATGTTACGGTATGTAAGTCAGTAAATCCATCGCTGAACTCTATTTCTTTTCCTTCTATTTTGATTGATCGGAATGTACGTTGGCCTTTTTGTCGAATTTTTTCCGGCACATCATTAATGTCAAGGCTGAGTTTCCAGTTTACCCGTGCACGTTTAAGCTCTAAATAACCACTTACTTTATCAGGTTGCGAATGGGTCAGTTGGAGATTGGTCATCTTTCCGAAAATCCAAGTTAGCATATCGAAAAAGTGTACTCCTATGTTTGTGGCTACACCTCCCGATTTTTGAACATCTCCTTTCCATGAGATAAAGTACCAACGACCACGGGAAGTTACGTAATTAAGATCAATGTCATAAATTTTATCTTTTGGGCCTTCGTCTATCTGTTTTTTTAGCGCAATGATAGCCGGGTGGTAGCGCAACTGGAGGATTGTATAAATTCTTTTATCAGATTCATTTTCAATCTCTTGTAGTGCATCTACATTCCAAGGATTTAATACGATGGGTTTTTCGCATATTGCATGGGCATTATTACGAAGTGCAAGCCTGATATGGGCATCATGAAGGTAGTTTGGCGAACAGATACTAACGTAATTTACCTGTCCTTTAGAATTTCTTCTTCGCAGCTTGTCAAGATGTCGGTCGAAACGTTCTGGCTCGGTAAAAAAGTCGCAATCAGGGAAATAACTATCCATGATACCTACACAATCAAACGGATCGAGTGCTGCTACCAACCTGTTACCAGTATCGCGTATTGCTTTCAGATGTCGTGGTGCAATGTATCCTGCAGCTCCTATCAATGCAAAATTGTAGTTATTCGTCATGTTATGGTTTTTTTTTAAAAATATGCAAAAGTAGAAATAAAAATTCATTCCACTTACTAACAACCTTCTTTCATCGCGGCTTCAAATTATTGTATGGAAGCTATATCTTTTAACAGTCTATTGTTTCGGATTATTTACCAACCCTAAACCTTTAGCTAACAAATCAACAATATGAATGGTTTTCAGATTAATGTTTTGTTGTTTTATATACCCTTCGAGGTGCATTAAACATGACAGGTCGGCCGAAACAATGTATTCTGCTCCAGTTTCCATTGCGTAAGCTACTTTTTGTTCGGCCAGTGCAGTAGAGATTGGCTCGAATTTGATAGCGAATGTCCCACCAAATCCACAACACTCCTCTGTTTTTTGCATTTCAATGAGTTGAAGGCCTCGTACTTTGTTTAAAAGCTTTCTTTGGGAATCGCCTAACTTGTATTCTCTAAGCGCTGCGCATGAATCGTGATAGGTAACTTTTGCCGGAAAAGTTGCGCCAACATCCTCAATTTGCATTTTATTTACTAAAAAGTCGGTAATCTCCCAAAGATTTGACCGGAGTTTTCGGTTTTCAAGGTGCCAAGGAGAGTTATAAAACAGCTTTTCGAAGTGGTTTTTTATATAACCAAGACATGACGCTGATAATCCTACAACCGGTCGGCCATTATTAAAATCCTGAATGAATTTTACTCCCAGCTCTGTAGCTTCTTCACGAAAACCACTGTTAAACGCCATTTGACCACAACAGGTCTGTTTTGGATTGTAATGGACTTCGACATCAAGCTTCTCAAGTAACTTAATCATATTGAACCCAGTTTCAGGGTAAAATTGATCTATAAAACATGGGATAAAAACATCAACTACCATTGGTATGCATTTTAGTAAATTGGGACAAAAGTAAAATATTTTAATCCAGATTAAACATTTGGCAATCCTTTACCAAGGCTTTACCACAACAAAAGTAATAGTTTGACTCGTTAGAGATTTCTATTGTGTTATTTTATTTGAGTCGAATCATTTTTATTACTTATTAAATATTGTTAATTTTAATGGAAATTTTAAAAAATAATATTCTAAAATTACTTTTTGTAAATTTTGCAATATAATTATAAATCAATTAGTTAGTTATAAAATTATAAGTTTACAAGAAAATTAGATTTTTTTTATTCCAAATTGCAAAAAAGAAGATAAATTTACTTTAAATAAAAATTTTTAAATTTGCCTTCTCGTAAATTTAAAAAGGAAGTTTATGATTAAATCTTTCATTGTATTAATCTTTATATGCCAATTTTTTAGGTGTTAAGATTAATAAGTAATTCAAAGTATTTTTACATTAACATGTTATAAATCAAGAAATTAAATATTTTACTCACTCAACTATTTATTTATTAACTTAATTCAAATGTTTATGAAAAAAGTTACATGTTTGTTCGTTGCGTTTGTGTTGTCATTCATGATGATACATATTAATGATGTTCGAAGTCAGGTGATGATTGGCAATGGAACCGTTGTTGGGCAACGGTTGCCAATTAATGCGTTTTTTGGCTACTCCTATTCGCAGGTTATTTATCTGGCTTCCGAAATTGGCGCTTCTGGAGATATTAATGCTATCTCTTGGAGTTTTAATGGAACCAGTTTAACTAATTCTAATGACTGGACAATATACCTTGGTCATACCACAAAGACTGAATTTGACAGTAATAGTGATTGGATCCCAATAGGGGAATTAACGCAGGTGTATAGTGGCGAATTTACCAGTCCTACCGGACCTGGATGGATAACAATACCAATCTCAGATTTTCCTTATGATGGAACAAGTAATTTAGTAATTGCTGTGGATGAGAATAAACCATTATACAATGCTAGTGCAGATGATTTTCATTGCACTGCGGTTAGTGGAAATCGTGGTATTCTCTATTTCTCTGATCAAACTAATCCTGACCCTGCATCTCCTCCTGATGCCAACGTCAGAAGAGAATATATTGCCAATGTGATTTTAGGCGGAATACAACAGGATTGTCCGTCTGTAATTAATCTTACCGCTACTAATATTACCATCAACAGTGCGCTTCTTGGATGGACTCCCGGAGGCGACGAGAACTTGTGGAATATAGAATATGGACTTAAAGGCTTTGAATTGGGTCAAGGGACTCTCATTACCGATATTGCTGACAATCCATACCTTTTAAGCGGCCTTACCTCAGCTACCACGTATGATTTTTATGTACAGGCCAACTGTGGTGGCGGTGAATTAAGTATCTGGATGGGACCTGCCTCATTTCTCACAGAGTGTGAGACTATGGAACTGCCATATTTTCAGGATTTCACCGGCGTAGCTGTTAATACTATTCCCGTTTGCTGGACACGAACACATAACAACTGGAGCGTGCAATCTAGCAGCAGTGCCGGAGGTACATCGCCGGAGATAAGACTTTACTGGGCGCCTTCATTTACAGATTTATCCATGCTTCAATCTCCTGTTTTCAACACTGTTGGCAAGACAGTATTGTTATTGGAATTTAAACACTATCTCAGCCATTATGCTACACCATATACCGTAGGCATAAAAACATCATCCGATGGCATTACCTGGAACACTGTCTGGGAAGTTTCTCCTTTAGCCAATATTGCTGCGGAGACAAAAGAGGTTATTATCAACAATAGCGATGTTGGTTCGCCTACTTTTCAGTTTGCTTTTTTCTTTGATGGTAATATTTACAACATTAACAACTGGAACATAGATGATGTTACGTTATTTGCGCCTGAGTATGGTACTCTTAGCGGCTATGTGACTGAGGTTACTCGTGGTGTTATTGAGGGCGCTCGTGTTTTTAGCGGCAGCTACGAAGCCTTTACCGATGCTACAGGCTATTATGAGATTGCCGATATGATAGTAGGTGTATATGATGTTACCTGCGAAGCCGATGGTTATGTCTCTGTAACAGAGGTTGGTGTAGAGATTTTTGCTAATCAGGTTACCGAGCTTGATTTTCAATTAGGAATTCCAAATATCTCTGTAGATCCTCAGTCCATCTCAGTATCTTTAGAGTCAGGTAGTACGACTTCTGAAATTCTGACTATTTCTAACGCGGGAGGTACTGCGCCTTTGACTTGGAGCGCCAAGGTTAATATCCTGTCTGATCGTCAAAGCTCATTACCTATTTTAACCCAGCAGCAGCCTAAGGTTATTGGAGCAGATGAAGTAAATCCTAATCCATCCGGTGTTAAGCCGGATTATACTGATGAATTGTTTGACCTCTTGGCCTCTTTCCCGGTGAATGATGTTGGAGGCACATATAGTTTTGTTTGCGATGGTGATTTCCTTTATACCGGACGTTGGAATGCTAACGGATATGATAAATACTCGTTAGAAGGTGAATTTCTTGAGCATTTTGAAATTCCCGGCGCTGGCAATACCAGGGACTTGACTTATGATGGTCAGTATTTTTATGGTTCTCCTAATAGCGCTACTATTTATCAGATGGATTTCGATAACAAGACTCTTGTAAGCACCATAACTGCTACCGGTAATATTATACGTGCCATATCCTATGATTCAGACAATGATGCTTTTTGGGTTACTTCTAATAATTTCAATGGTCCTTTCAAACTTATCAGCCGTACAGGAGAAACATTGCAGACTCTTGCTACTACTGTTACAGGTATAAGTGGTATTGCTTATGATAATGTATCAGAAGATGGTCCGTTCTTGTGGGCTTATACGCCTGCTTCAACAGGTCAGCATAAGCTTGTTAAGGTGGACCTGACTACCGGAGCAGCTCTTCTGACTTTTGATCTATTGCCTTATGGTATTTTTGGCGCTGGGACAGTTTCTGGCGGTCTTGAAATCACAGATGCTGTTGTAGAGGGCAAATGGACATTTATTGGCTGTTCACAGAATGATATTCTTTTCGTTGTTGAGCTAGCCGATTCTACTCCACCGTGGATTACCATTGCTCCAAAGCAAGGTGTTGTTGAGCCGGGCAGTTCCGATCAGATAGATGTAAGTTTTAATGCTACCGATCTTGAGGGGGGTATTTACTTAGCAAATATTAACATTACTCACAACGGTCAGGAAGTATCTAAGGGCGTTATAACCGTTCCCGTAGAATTATCTGTTACCGGAGTTACTCCGCCTCAACAGGTTACGTTGGTATCACCTGAAAATAATGCTACCTTAGTTCCCTTGCAGCCTACATTTACTTGGATAACCGCCACACCGGCTTTAAACAGGTTGGTAATTACCACCGGCGCTCCACCATTTATTATTACTGTTTACACATCACCTTGGTTCATTGGCGAGTCCTTTGATTTGGCCAGTACAGGATTTTCATTGGATAAGAAGAAGGATTATTACTGGCAGGTAAATACTAAGGACTCTGTTGGTTCATTCAATTCTTCAATTTGGAAATTCCAGACTATTGGCGCCGGTACCTTTCAAGGTTTAATTACCGATGCTTATAGCGGTCAGCCGCTTGAAGGAGTAGAGGTTACTGTAGAACCGGGAAATTATGTTGTATTTACTGATAATACAGGTAACTATACAATAGAGGATGTGTTTGAGGGCGATTATACCTTAACTGCAAACAAGGATGGCTATAATACCGCTACCGCGAACGGTTCAATAACACATAATGTTACTACCTTTGTCAACTTTGAGTTGGGTCAGTTTCTTCCACCGCCCATTAATTTGCAGGCAGAGATTGAGAATATTAATGATGTTCATCTGACGTGGGTCGAGCCGGGTGCAGGTTTTGAACCTACATGGCTTTATTACACTACTGTTGTAAATACCTTTGTAGGCATGAATAGCGCTGTTGAATTTGATGTTGCTATGCGTTTTACACCTGACATGCTTACAGGGTTTGCGGGCGGCAGTGTTTCTAAAGTCAAATTTGCTCCACATGAACCGCTATCAGTGTGTAGTTATACTATTAAGATTTGGCAGGGCGAAAATCCTCCTAATTTGATTTATTCTCAAGCTGTTTCTGAAATTACTGTTGATACATGGAACGAAGTAATGCTTGACACTCCTGTACCGTTTGATAATACTATGGAGTTGTGGATTGGTTATGGGGTAAATACCACTACCGGTTGGCCTGCTGGATGCGATGCTGGTCCTATGGTTGATGGTTTTGGAAATATGATGTTTTTTAATGGGCAGTGGCAAACCTTGTATCAATTAGCGCCTACTTTACCTTATAACTGGTCTATTCAGGCATTTGTAGAGGCCGCCAAGGGTACTATGACACTTGCACCCGTTGTTGAAGCTCCTGTAACTTCCAACTTTGGAGGTACTTTAACCTTAAGTCATAATAGTCTTCCCGAGCCTGTTATCTCTGATCCAACGGCTACCCGTTCTACTTCTGTGTTGTTAGGTTATAATGTATATCGTGATAATACTTTACTTGCTCTGGTTACCGATACCGAGTATTATGATCTTGGTCTTGCTGCCGGCACCTATTCCTATAAAGTAACTGCAGTATATGATCAGGGCGAGTCAGAGCCAGCCGGTCCAGTATCTGTTACTATTATTGGGTATGGCGTGCTGACCGTAACACCGGATTCACTTGATGAGACTCATAGCGATCCTTCTCAGGTAACTACAAAAACCCTTACTGTAAGTAACACCGGTAGCGGCCCAATTGAATTTGATGTCGCTGTTGATATACTCGGAAAAGGCAACCGTGCTTCAGGATTGTGTATTGATAATCTTTATTCAACAGGTTGCTACAGTTATGATGACGGCTTATTAAGCTGGCAATTAGCCAATGTATATCAGGACATACCATGTGTGGATGAAAGTGATTGGTATCACGACTATACTAATATTGTGCACGAGCTGGAACCTGGAGAAACCTATCAGGTAACTGTAGAGACTGCTTATACTAATACTTATCTTGCTATATGGATTGATTTTAATGATGATCTATTATTAACACCCGATGAACTTCTGGCCGACTTCTTATGTGCAACCGGAGGATTCCATACGCTTGATATTACTATCCCAGCCGACGCCCCTGGCGGAAATCATGTGCTTAGATTCAGGACTAATTGGAATAATGTGGCTACCGATCCCTGCGCTACCTATAATTATGGCAATGCTGCCGACTTTATGGCTACTATGGGTCCCCCATGGATAAGTGTAGAGCCATCAGCAGGTGTTCTTTATGCAGAAGAGTCAATGGATTTAGTTGTTACTTTCACCTCGGCCAACATAGATTATGGCGTGCACAATGCAGATATCTTATTTACAAGTAATAATCCATTTGTTACTCAACCGGAGGTTACTGTACCGGCGCAATTGACATTGCTTGACCTTAGAGGAACATTTTACGGTCAGGTTCTTGACGTATTAGGAAATCCTTTGGCAGGCGTTACAATTACAGCAGATGAGTATAGAACATTATCTACCATGACAGATGAACAAGGAGAATATGTTTTAAAAGTAGCTCCCGGTGAATATACCCTTACAGCTTCAAAAGTTGGATATATATCAGAAACATCAATGCCGTTGACTATCGCAACAGGAGATTTAATATTACAGGATTTTGAACTTGAATATGCAGCGCCTGTTATGATCAGTGTAGAAGCCGATTTCTTTGGCATTGAGGTAGAATGGGAAGGTAATCCTATCATAGATATGAAAGGCAGATTTGCTGATATTTCGCTATCCAATATGGCCGAAAAATCAAATGCTTCAATTCAAGAGGAAATATTATTGCACGGACCTACATCTGTTGTGCCGAAGGCAATTGCCGGCAGAGCCGTTGGTGACGACTGTAACGACCCGATAATAGTTGGAGAGTTGCCCTATACAGATGTTAATACAACTTGTGGCCGTGGTAATACTTATTCAACGACTTGTCTCGGATCATACGATGGTGGCGAAGACATTGTTTATCAGCTTACGCTTACTGAGGCTAAAGTAGTTACCCTCAACTTAACAACAACGACTACATGGACCGGTATGCTGATTACTCAGGAGTGTCCTATTGGTGAAAACTGTGTTGATTATGTAACTGGTTCCTCTGGAAATAAGACTCTGACGGTTACTCTGACTCCCGGTACCTATTTTATTATGATGGATACCTGGCCATCACCTGCCTGTATTAATGAGTTTACACTTGAAATCACTGCTGAAGATCCTTGTTCTGTAGAGTGTCCTGCAGGAGCTATACCCGAGTCTGAGCTTTGCGGTGAAGACTTAAACGGCGGCTGTAATGCTACCCCCGTAGCTTTTGAATCAATCGCTAATGGCGATGTAATTTGCGGTACAGCATGGGCTGATGATGGATCTCGCGATACCGACTGGTACGAGCTTATAATTACCGAACCACAAATCCTTACCTGGACAGTAACTGCTGAATTTCCAGTTTATGCATTCATCATTGATGGAAATAATGGATGCGACGGACTTGAAATAATTAGCGTTGGTCTAGCTGATCCATGTGTGCCTGCAGTAGCAACAGCTACGGTTATTCCCGGCACATATTGGCTGTGGGTAGGTAATCAGACTTTTGATGGTAACCCGTGTGGCGCATTTAATAACTATGTCGCTGAGCTTACTGCTGAAGAGACTTTCATAACATATTACAATCTCTACCGTGATGATGAGATGATCAATACGCTTTATAAGACTTACTATTATGATGAAGATGTTGAACAGGGCGAGACTTACTGTTACTCGGTTGAGCAGGTTCTCTTCCCCGATGTTGTTAGCGGAATGTCAAATATCCTTTGTGCAGCAGTGCCAATCCAGCCTATTATTTCAGTTAATCCTGAAGAATTGACTGAGTACCTTGAAGTTGGAGGAACAGCTGAACAAATTTTATCAGTACACAATAGCTCAGCAGGTAATTTGAACTTTACAGTAAATGGAACTTCTGGAATACCATGGCTCACTATTGACCCGGAGCTTGGCTCAGTAAGCGGTATTGGCCAGTTTGATATCAATGTAACGTTCGACGCAACAGATCTTGAGGAGGGCGTTTACAATGCAAGTATTTTGATAAATTCGAATGATCCCGCTACTCCACAACTCAACGTTCCGGTAACACTGTTCGTTATCGAAGTTTATTCACAGGATATCCTTATTCCTTCGGGCTGGAGCGGATGGTCGGCTTATATTAACATGTTGGGCGCTTCGTTCGAAAATGTTGTTGCTCCTGTTGTTAATGATATGATTATCACACAACACTTTACCGAAATGTTCTGGCCACAAAATGGCATTAACACTATGGGCAATTTTACCAACGATCACGGCTACATTTCAAAGATGAGCGCTGATGCTACTCTAACCTTAGAAGGTATGATGGTTGCTCCTACCATCGCTTTGAACGCCGGTTGGAATATCTTCCCGATCCTTGTTGATTGCAATCTTGATGCTGCTGAGGTATTTGGCGCCATAGAAGGTTTCATCATAGGTTACGAAGTTGCCGGAAGCGGAGTTTATTATCCTGCCGGTAGCATTACCACTCTTACCACACTTGTACCCGGTAAGGCATATTGGGTAAAGGTATCAGAAGCTACCAACTATACTTTCCCTGAGTGTATTAGTGGGACAAAAGCATCTTACATTGCTCCTTTGCGCCATACAAATACTACTCCATGGAACGAGCCAACCTATACCGGCTCAAGTCATATCGTGGTATTCGATGCTGATGCTTCGGTGTCGTTTGCTAAGGGCGATATGATAGGCGCCTTTACTAATGATGGCGCTTGCGCCGGATTGACACTTTGCGATGGTAAAGCTGTTTCGTTGGCTCTCTTTGCCGATGATATCACTACCTCGGTAAACGATGGTTTTGTTCAGGGCGAATCTCTCACCTTTAAGCTCTATTGTCAGAGCAACGATACAGAGTATATCCTTGCTGTAAGCTACAGTGTTCAAGCTCCTAACTACGATGGTTTGTTCGAAGCCAATGGTTTGTCGGTCATCAACAATGTTACCATGTATGCTACAGGCATCGGTTCTCAAGATTTGACCAGCCTCACAGTCTATCCTAATCCTTCACAAGGTCTTTTCAATGTGTCGGTAGATAACCACTCTCAGGATGTCAACTGGGTAGTTACCGATGCTAAGGGGCGGTATGTGATGGAGGGCAGGTTAGCTGATTCCCATCAGATTGATTTACGAACACAACCGAAAGGTGTCTATTTCGTCAAGTTTACCGGCGACAATGTTCTCCGTATCGAGAAGCTCGTTGTCAGGTAATCGGCGATTAAATAAATCAAAAAAGCCCTGCCGTTTGGCGGGGCTTTTTTTATGGGTACAATGTAGTAAATACATTAAAAAAAAAACTGTTACGTCAGATAATAATAGGCATCGGCAGATCCATATTAAACATTTGACAATCCTTTATCAAGGCTTTGCACAATAAAACTAATCGTTTGGCTTGTTAGAGGTTTCTATTTTGTTATTAGAGTTGAATCATTTTTATTAGTTATTAAATATTGTCAAATTTAATAGGAATTTTATAAAATAATATTCTCAACTATTTTTTTTTGTAAATTTTGTAATATAATTGTAAATCAATTAGTTAGTTTAAACTTACAATAGAATTAAAATTTTTATTTGTTCTAAATTGCTTGAAAAAAAATCACTTTAAATAAAAATTTTTAAATTTGTCTTCTTAAAACTTTAAAAAGGAGGTTTATGATTAAATCTTTCATTGCATTAATCTTTAAACGCCTGTTTAGGTATTAAGATTAGTAAGTGGTTCAAAGTATTATTATCTTAGTATGTTGTAAATCAAAAAATTAGATATTTTATTCACTTAATTATTTATTTATTAATTTAATTCAAATGTTTATGAGAAAAGTTACATGTTTATTTGTTGCGTTTGTATTGTCATTAATGATGATACAGATTAATGATGTACGAAGTCAGGTGATGATTGGCAATGGAACCGTTACTGCGCAGCGGTTGCCAATTAATGCGTATTATGCCTACTCCTATTCGCAGGTTATCTATCTGGCTTCCGAAATTGACGCTTCAGGAGATATTAATGCTATCTCCTGGAACTTTTATGGCACCAGTTTAACTAATTCAAATGACTGGACAATCTACCTTGGTCATACCACAAAGACTGAATTTGACAGTAAAAGTGATTGGATCCCAATAGGGGAATTAACGCAGGTATATAGTGGTGAATTTGTCAGTCCTACCGGACCTGGATGGATAACAATACCAATCTCTAATTTTACTTATGATGGAACAAGTAATTTAGTAATTGCTGTAGATGAGAATAAATCATCATACAATACTAGTGGAGATGATTTTTATAGCACTGCGGTTACTGGAAATCGTGGTATTGTCTATTACAGCGATCAAACTAATCCTGACCCTGCATCTCCTCCTACAGGCACTTCCCTCAGAGCATATATTGCCAATGTTATTCTGGGTGGGATACAACAAGCCTGCCCGCCTGTAATTACTCTTACCGCTACTGATATTTCACACAATAGCGCCAATCTTGGTTGGACTTCGCTTGGAAACGAAACTGTGTGGAATATAGAATATGGACTTAAGGGCTTTGAATTGGGTCAAGGAACGCCTGTTAGCGGCGTTACAACTAATCCTTATCTGTTGACAGGGCTTACACCTGATACCGAGTATGAATTTTATGTTCAGGCTGATTGTGGTAGTGGTGAAGTAAGCTCGTTCGCCGGGCCAAAAGTATTTAAAACACCTTGTGAGCCCTATTCTACATTCCCATGGAATGAAAGCTTTGAATATGTTACCATTCCCGCTCTGCCAACATGCTGGTATAAATATGCAAACAGCAAATGGGTTACCACTAATAATGGCAATTCTTCTTACGATGCCGATGCCAAAACCGGTACTCAATTTCTTAGAATCCCATATTCATCCACTAATGATCATGTATGGACTCCCGGCTTTTCTATGGAAGCAGAAACATCCTATGAGTTCTCATTCTGGTGGGCTGGCGATGGCTATGCCGGCTGGACGGGAGATGTGGTTATGAACACTTTTCAGGATCCTACCGGCGCAGTTCAAATTGGAAATACATTTATAACTCCAGATGTTACTACTGACAAAATTTATAGGCAGTTTAAGTATAATTTCGTGCCCGATGAATCAGGCGATTATTATTTTGCTATCAGAGTTACGTCAACATCCGCACCATGGTACTTAAGCTTCGATGATTTTACTGTACAATACACTCCAAGTTGCACCCCACCAAGTGATCTTACCGTTGGTTCTATTACCACCAACAGTGCGCTTCTTGGATGGACTCCCGGAGGCGACGAGAACTTGTGGAATATAGAATATGGACCTGCAGGCTTTGAATTAGGTCAAGGGAATCTCATTACCGATATTGCTGACAATCCATACCTTTTAAGCGGCCTTACCCAAGCTACCGCGTATGATTTTTATGTACAGGCCAACTGCGGTGGCGGTGAATTAAGTCCCTGGTTTGGTCCTGCCTCATTCATCACAGAGTGTGAGACTATGGAGCTTCCATATTTTGAGGATTTTACCGGCGTAGCTGTTAATACTATTCCCGTTTGCTGGACACGGACACATAACAACTGGGGCGTGCAGTCTAGCAGCATCGCCGGAGGTACATCGCCGGAGATGAGACTTTACTGGTCGCCTTCATTTACAGATTTGTCCATGCTTCAATCTCCTGTTTTCAACACTGTCGGCAAGACGTTATTGTTGTTGGAATTTAAACACTATCTAAGCCATTATGGCACACCTTATACCTTAGGTATAAAAACATCCTCCGATGGCATTACCTGGAACACTGTCTGGGAAATTTCTCCTTCAGCCAATATTGCTGCGGAGACAAAAGAGATTATTATCAACAATAGCGATGTTGGTTCGTCTACATTTCAGTTTGCCTTCTTCTTTGATGGTAAAATTTACAATATTAACAATTGGAACATAGATGACGTTAGTTTGTCTGCACCTGAGCTTGGTACTCTTAGCGGCTATGTAACAGAGGCTACCCGCGGTGTTATTGTGGGCGCTCACGTTTTTAGCGGCAGCTACGAAGCCCTTACCGATGCTACTGGCTATTATGAGATTGCCGATATGCTAGTAGATGTATATGATGTTACCTGCGAAGCCGATGGTTATGTCTCTGTAACAGAGGTTGGTGTAGAGATTTTTGCTAATCAGGTTACCGAGCTTGATTTTCAATTAGGAATTCCCAATATCTTTGTTGATCCTGAGTCCATCTCAGCAAATACAGAGCCAGGCGGTACGACTATTGAAACTCTGACTATCTCTAACCCGGAAGGTACAGCTCCTTTGACTTGGAGCGCCTGTGTTAATATATTGTCTGATCCTCAAAGATCATTACCTATTTTAACCCAGCAGCAGCCTAAGGTTATTGGAGCAGATGAAGTAAATCCGAATCCATCCGGTGTTAAGCCGGATTGTACTGATGAAATGTTTGACCTCTTGGCCTCTTTCCCGGTGAATGATGTTGGAGGTACGTACAGTATTGTTTGCGATGGCAATTTTCTTTATACCGGTCGTTGGAATGCTAACGGATATGATAAATACTCTTTAGAAGGTGATTTTATTGAGCATTTTGAAATCCCCGGCGCTGGCAAAACCAGGGACTTGACTTATGATGGTCAGTATTTTTATGGTTCTCCTAATAGCGCTACTATTTATCAGATGGATTTTGAGAACAAAACTCTTGTAAGCGCCATAACTACTACCGGTAATATTATACGTGCCATATCCTATGATTCAGACAATGATGCTTTTTGGGTTACTTCTAGTAACTTCAATGGCCCTTTCAAACTTATCAGCCGTACAGGAGAGACATTGCAGACTCTCGCTACTACTGTTACAGGTATAAGTGGTATTGCTTATGATAATGTATCAGAAGATGGTCCGTTCTTGTGGGCTTATACGCCTGCTTCAGCAGGTCAACATAAACTTGTTAAGGTGGACCTGACTACCGGAGAAGCTATTCTGACTTTTGATTTAATGACTTATGGCATTTTTGGCGCTGAGAAAGTTTCTGGCGGTCTTGAAATCACAGATGCTGTTGTAGAGGGCAAATGGACATTTATCGGCTGTTCACAGAATGATATTCTTTTTGTTGTTGAACTTACCGATTCTACTCCACTGTGGGTTACTATTGCTCCAAAGCAAGGTGTTGTTGATCCGGGCAGTTCCGATCAGATAGATGTAAGTTTTAATGCTACCGATCTTGAGGAGGGTATTTACTTTGCCTATATTAACATTACACACAACGGTCAGGAGGTAGATAATGGCGTTATCACGGTTCCCGTAGAATTATCGGTTGGTGCGCTTGCTCCGCCTCAACCGGCTACATTGGTATCACCTACAAATAATGCCACCTTAGTTCCCTTGCAGCCTGAGTTTACATGGATAGCCAACTCGCCGGCTTTTAACAGGTTGATAATTACCACCGGCGCTCCACCATTTATTACTACTATTTACACATCGCCTTGGTTCATTGGCGACTCCTTTGATTTGGCCAGTACAGGATTGACGTTGGAGAAGAAGAAGAACTATAACTGGCAGATCAATACTAAGAACTCTGCTGGTTCGGTCAATTCTCCAATTTGGAAATTCCAGACTCTTGGAGCCGGTATCTTTAAAGGTTTAATTACCGATGCTTATAGCGGTCAGCCGCTTGAGGGAGTAGAGGTAACTACCGATCCGGGCAATTATGTTGCATTTACTGATAATACAGGTAACTATACAATAGAGGATGTGCTTGAGGGCGATTATACCTTAACTGCAAACAAGAATGGCTATAATACTGCTACCGCGAACGGTTCAATAACACATAATGCCACTGCCTATGTCAATTTTGAGTTGAATATGTTCCTTGAACCTCCCTTTGGTTTGTATGCAGAGATTGAGAATATTAATGATGTTCATCTGACGTGGGTCGAGCCGGGTACAGGTTTTGAACCTACATGGCTTTATTATACTACTATTATAGATAATGCTATAGGCACAAATAGCGCTGCTGAATTTGATGTTGCTATGCGTTTTACACCTGACATGCTTACAGGGTTTGCGGGCGGCAGTGTTACTAAAGTCAAATTTGCTCCATATGAACCGCTATCAGTGTGTAGTTATACTATTAAGATTTGGCAGGGCGAAAATCCTCCTAATTTGATTTATTCTCAGTCTGTTCCTGAAATTGTTGTTGAGGACTGGAACGAAGTAATTCTTAATACTCCTGTACCATTCGATAATACTATGGAGTTGTGGATTGGTTATGGGGTAAATACCACTGCCGGTTGGCCTGCTGGATGCGATGCTGGTCCTATGGTTGATGGTTTTGGCAATATGATGTATTTTGGTGGGCAGTGGCAAACATTATCTCAATTAGCGCCTACTTTAACTTATAACTGGTCTATTCAGGCCTTGGTAGAGGCCGCCAAGGGTCCTATAACACTTGCCCCCGTTTTTGAAGCTCCTGTAACTTCCAACTTTGGAGGCGCTTTAACTTTAAGTCCTAACGGTCTTTCCGAGCCTGTTATCTCTGTTCCAACGGCTACCCGTTCGCCTCGTGCATTTTTAGGTTATAATGTATATCGTGATAATACTTTACTTATTCAGGTTACCGATAATGAGTACTATGATCTTAATCTTGCAGCCGGTACCTATTCCTATAAGGTAACTGCAGCATATGATCAGGGCGAGTCAGAGCCGGCCGGTCCTGTATCTGTTTCCATTCTTGCTCCTCCTACGTTGCTTATTGCTGAGCAGCAGGGCCCAGAAGTCTTTTTGCAGTGGCAGAGCAACTTTGTTGGTAAAGGTGTATTAGCAGATGGTAGCAACAAGGCAAAAACCTTCCTTGATAGCTATACCGGTAATACTCTTACAGAAGATATGCAGTTACGTCTTTTTGGCGGCTCTTATCAAAGCAATCAGGTTTATAAAGGTATTCGCTGCGAATTAGAGTGCCCTGCAGGCGCAATAAACGAGTCTGAACTTTGCGGTGAAGACTTAAACGGCGGCTGTAATTCTGATCCTGAAGTTTTTGAATCCATCGCTATTGGTGATGTAATCTGCGGTACAGCATGGGCTGTAGAAGGTACTCGCGATACCGACTGGTACGAGCTGATAGTTACCGAACCGAAAACCGTTACTTGGACAGTAACTGCTGAATTTCCAGTTTATGCATTCATCATTGATGGAAATAATGGATGCGACGGACTTGAAATAATTAGCGTTGGTCAAGCTGATCCATGTGATACAGCAGTAGCAGCAGCTGTGGTTACTCCCGGTATTTATTGGTTGTGGGTAGCAAATCAGGAGTTTGAAGACTATCCATGTGGTGAATCAGACAACTACGTTGCCGAACTTACTGCAGAAGATATATTCCTTCCTTACTTTAAGCTCTATCGTAACGATGTTGTTATAGGTGAGATTTATGATCTCTATCATTTTGATGATGCTATTGCTCCTGGTAATGACTATTGCTACAGTGTAAGTGAGGTTGTATCAGACGAGGGCATTGAAACAGCCAAGTCAAACGAGTTATGTGTAAATATTCCTGTTTATGGCGCTTTAACCGTAACACCTGGTTCACTTAATGAGACTCATAGCACACCGCCTCAGGTAACCACCAAAACCCTTACTGTAAGTAACACTGGCGCTGGTCCAATTGAATTTGATGTCGTTGTTGATAAACTTGGAAAAGGCAACCGTGCTTCAGGATTGTGTATTGATAACCTTTATTCAACAGGTTGTTTCGCTTATGATGATGGTTTAGTAAGCTGGGAATTAGCCAATGTATATCAGGATATACCATGTGAGGATGCAGGTGATTGGTATCATGACTATACCGATATTGTGCACGAGCTTGAACTTGGAGAAACCTATCAGTTAACTGTAGAGACTACTTATACTAATACTTATCTTGCTATATGGATTGATTTTAATGATGATCTATTATTAACACCCGATGAACTTTTGGCTGACTTCTATTGTGCAACCGGAGGATTCCATACGTTTGATATTACTATCCCATCCGATGCCCCTGTCGGAAATCATGTGCTTAGATTCAGGACTAATTGGGCTAATGTGGCTACCAATCCTTGCGCTACTTACTCTTATGGTAATGCTGCCGACTTTATGGCTAATTTGTCTTCATGGATAAGCGTAGAGCCATCAGCAGGTATTCTTAATGCAGGAGAGTCAACGAATGTAGTTGTAACCTTCAATTCGGCTGATTTGGATTATGGCATTTATAATGCAAATATCTTATTTGCAAGTAATAATCCATTTGCTACTCAACCAGAGGTTACTGTGCCGGCGCAACTGACTGTTGGCGAAGTTCCTTCACAGGATATCCTTATGCCTTTGGGCTGGAGCGGATGGTCGGCTTATATTAACACGATGGGAGCTTCGTTTGAAAATGTTGTTACCCCTGTTGTTAATGATATGATTATCACACAACACTTTACCGAAGTGTTCTGGCCACAATATGGCATTAACACTATGGGCAATTTCACCAACGATCACGGTTATATTTCAAAGATGAGCGCTGATGCTACCCTATCCTTAGAAGGTATGATGGCTGTTCCTACTGTAGCTTTGAATACCGGTTGGAATCTTTTCCCGATCCTCGTTGATTGCAACCTTGATGCTGCCGAAGTATTTGGTGGCATAACAGGTTTCATCATAGGTTACGAAGTTGCCGGAAACGGAATTTATTATCCTGCCGGTAGCATTGCCACTCTTACCACCCTTGTACCCGGTAAGGCATATTGGGTAAAGGTATCTGGAGCTGCCACCTATACTTTCCCTGAGTGTGTTAAAGGGGCAAAAGCATCTTATATTGCTCCTTTGCGCCATACAAATACTACTCCATGGAACGAGCCAACCTATACGGGCTCAAGTCATATCGTGGTATTCAATGCTGACGCTTCGGTATCGTTTGCTAAGGGCGATATGATAGGCGCCTTCACTAATGATGGCGCTTGCGCCGGTTTGACACTTTGCGATGGTAAAGCTGTTTCGTTGGCTCTCTTTGCCGATGATATTACTACCTCGGTAAAGGATGGTTTTGTTCAGGGCGAATCTCTCACCTTTAAGCTCTATCGTCAGAGCAACGATACAGAGTATAACCTTGTCGTAAGCTACAGCAGTCAGGCTCCTAATTACAATGGTTTATTCGAAGCCAATGGTTTGTCGGTCATCAACAATGTTACCATGTATGCTACAGGCATCGGTTCTCAAGATTTGACCAGCCTCACAGTCTATCCTAATCCTTCACAAGGTCTTTTCAATGTATCGGTAGATAACCACTCTCAGGATGTCAACTGGGTAGTTACCGATGCTAAGGGGCGGTATGTGATGGAGGGTCGGTTAGCTGATTCCCATCAGATTGATTTACGCACACAACCGAAAGGTGTCTATTTCATCAAGTTTACCGGCGACAATGTTCTCCGTATCGAGAAGCTTATTGTCAGGTAATCAGCGATGACATAAATCAAAAAAGCCCTGCCGTTTGGCGGGGCTTTTTTTATGGGTGCAATGTAGTAAATACATAGAAAAAACTGTTACGTCAGATAGTAATAGGCATCGGCAGATACAGATTAAACATTTGACAATCCTTTATTAAGGCTTTGTACAACAGTCAATTAGTTATTTACAAACTTATAACCTTACAAAAGAATTAAAATTTTTATTTGTTCTAAATTGAAAAAAAAGAAAATAAAATCACTTTAAATAAAAATTATTAAATTTACCACTTAATAAATTTATAAAGGAAGTGTATGATTAAATTTTTCATTGTATTAGTTTTAAAAGCATTTTAGGTGTTAAGATTAATAAGTAGTTTAAAGTATAATTATCTTAACATATTATATATCAAGTAATTAAATATTTACTAACTCAACAATTTATTTATTAATTTAATTCAAGCGTTTATGAGAAAAATTACATGTTTATTCGCTGCGTTTGTATTGTCATTAATGATGATACAGATTAATGATGCTCGAAGTCAGGTGATGATTGGCAATGGAACCGTTGTTGGACAAAAGTTGCCTATTAATCCGTATTATAAATACTCTTATTCACAAGTTATCTATTTGGCGTCCGAAATTGACGCTTCAGGAACTATTAATGCTATCTCCTGGAATTTTAAAGGCTCCAGTTTAACTAATTCTAATAACTGGACAATCTACCTTGGCCATACCACAAAGACTTCATTTGACGGTAGTAATGATTGGATTCCGGTAGGGGAATTAACGCAGGTGTATAGCGGCGAATTTACCAGTCCTACCGGACCTGGATGGATAACAATACCAATCTCTGATTTCACTTATGATGGGACAAGTAATTTAGTAATTGCTGTGGATGAGAACAAAGATGGATTCAACGGCAGTACAGATGATTTTTATTGCACTGCGGTTAGTGGAAATCGTGGTATTCTCTATTTCTCTGATCAAACTAATCCTGACCCTGCATCTCCTCCTTCTGGCTACCTCAGAGCATATATTGCCAATGTTATTCTGGGTGGGATACAACAAGCTTGCCCGTCTGTTATTAATCTTACCGCTACTGATATTTCAACCAATAGCGCCAATCTTGGTTGGACTCCGCTTGGAAACGAAACTCTGTGGAATATAGAATATGGACTTATAGGCTTTGAATTAGGTCAAGGGACGCTTATTAGCGGTGTTACAACTAATCCTTACCTGTTGACAGGGCTGTCACATTCTACAGAGTATGAATTTTATGTTCAGGCTGATTGTGGTAGTGGTGAAGTAAGCTTGTTCGCAGGGCCAAAAGTATTTAAAACACCTTGTGAGCCCTATTCTACATTCCCATGGGATGAAAGCTTTGAAGATGTTGCTATTCCTGCTCTGCCATTATGTTGGTACAAAACTGCAATCAGCAAATGGGTTACCACTAATAACGCCAATGCTACTAAAGATGCCGATGCCAGAACCGGTACCCAATTTCTTAGAATCCAATGGAGTTCCACTAATGATCATATATGGACTCCCGGCTTTTCAATGGAAGCGGGGACTTCCTATGAGTTTTCATTCTGGTGGGCAGGCGATGGCTATGCCGGCTGGACGGGAGATGTATTTATGAACACTTCTCAGGTTTCTACCGGCGCCGTTCAAATTGGAAACTCATTTGTAACTTCAACTACCACTACTGATAAGATTTATAGGCAGTTTAAGTATAATTTCGTGCCTGATGTGTCAGACGATTATTATTTTGCTATCAGAGTTACATCAACATCCGCACCATGGTACTTAAGCTTCGATGATTTTACTGTACAATACACTCCAAGTTGTAACTTGCCAAGTGATCTTACTGTTGATTCTATTACTACCAACAGTGCGCTTCTTGGCTGGACTCCCGGAGGAAGCGAGACTATGTGGAATATAGAATACGGATTTAAAGGCTTTGAATTGGGTCAAGGAACGCCTGTTAGCGGTGTTACAACTAATCCTTATCTGTTGACAGGGCTTTCACCTGATACCGAGTATGAATTTTACGTTCAGGCTGATTGTGGTAGTGGTGAAGTAAGCTCGTTCGCCGGGCCAAAAGTATTTAAAACAGCTTGTGTATCCTATTCTACATTTCCATGGAATGAAAGCTTTGAAGATGTTAACGTTCCCGCTCTGCCATCATGCTGGTATAAATATGCAACCAGCAAATGGGTTACCACTAATAATGGCAATTCTACTTACGATGCCGATGCCAGAACCGGTACCCAATTTCTTAGAATCCAATATAGCTCCAACAATGATCATGTATGGATTCCCGGCTTTTCCATGGAAGCAGGAACCTCTTATGAGTTTTCATTCTGGTGGGCAGGCGATGGCTATGCCGGCTGGACGGGAGATGTGGTTATGAACACTTCTCAGGATCCTACCGGCGCAGTTCAAATTGGAAATACATTTATAACTCCAGATGTTACTACAGACAAAATTTATAGGCAGTTTAAGTATAATTTCGTGCCTGATGTATCAGACGATTATTATTTTGCTATTAGAATTACGTCAACATCCACACCATGGTACTTAAGCTTCGATGATTTTACTCTACAATACACCCCAAGTTGTAATTCGCCTAGTGATCTTACCGTTGGTTCTATTACCCCCAACAGTGCGCTTCTTGGCTGGACTCCCGGAGGAAGCGAAACTCTGTGGAATATAGAATATGGACCTAAGGGTTTTGATTTAGGTCAAGGGACGCTTGTTAACAGTATCGCTGATAATCCATACCTTTTAAGCGGCCTTTCCCCAATTACCATGTATGATTTTTATGTACAGGCCGACTGTGGTGGCGGTGATTTAAGTGCCTGGTTTGGACCTGCCTCGTTCACCACAGAGTGTGAGACTATGGAGTTGCCATATTTTCAGGATTTCACCGGCGTAGCTGTTAATACAATTCCCGTTTGCTGGACACGAACACATAACAACTGGAGTGTGCAGTCTAGCAGCATCGCCGGAGGTACATCGCCGGAGATTGAACTTGTCTGGTCACCTTCATTTACAGATTTATCCTTGCTCCAATCTCCTGTTTTCAACACTGTTGGCAAGACGTTATTGTTATTGGAATTTAAACACTACCTCAGCCATTACGCTACACCTTATACCTTAGGTATAAAAACCTCCTCCGATGGCATTACCTGGAACACCGTCTGGGAAGCTTCTCCTTCAGCCAATATTGCTGCGGAAACAAAAGAGATTATTATCAACAATAGTGATGTTGGTTCGCCTACGTTTCAGTTTGCCTTCTTCTTTGATGGTTATATTTTCAACATTAACTATTGGAATATAGATGACGTTAAGTTATTTGCGCCTGAGTATGGTACTCTTAGCGGCTATGTAACAGAGGCTACCCGCGGTGTTATTGTGGGCGCTCACGTTTTTAGCGGCAGCTACGAAGCCCTTACCGATGCTACTGGCTATTATGAGATTGCCGATATGCTAGTAGATGTATATGATGTTACCTGCGAAGCCGATGGTTATGTCTCTGTAACAGAGGTTGGTGTAGAGATTTTTGCTAATCAGGTTACCGAGCTTGATTTTCAATTAGGAATTCCCAATATCTTTGTTGATCCTGAGTCCATCTCAGCAAATACAGAGCCAGGCGGTACGACTATTGAAACTCTGACTATCTCTAACCCGGAAGGTACAGCTCCTTTGACTTGGAGCGCCTGTGTTAATATATTGTCTGATCCTCAAAGATCATTACCTATTTTAACCCAGCAGCAGCCTAAGGTTATTGGAGCAGATGAAGTAAATCCGAATCCATCCGGTGTTAAGCCGGATTGTACTGATGAAATGTTTGACCTCTTGGCCTCTTTCCCGGTGAATGATGTTGGAGGTACGTACAGTATTGTTTGCGATGGCAATTTTCTTTATACCGGTCGTTGGAATGCTAACGGATATGATAAATACTCTTTAGAAGGTGATTTTATTGAGCATTTTGAAATCCCCGGCGCTGGCAAAACCAGGGACTTGACTTATGATGGTCAGTATTTTTATGGTTCTCCTAATAGCGCTACTATTTATCAGATGGATTTTGAGAACAAAACTCTTGTAAGCGCCATAACTACTACCGGTAATATTATACGTGCCATATCCTATGATTCAGACAATGATGCTTTTTGGGTTACTTCTAGTAACTTCAATGGCCCTTTCAAACTTATCAGCCGTACAGGAGAGACATTGCAGACTCTCGCTACTACTGTTACAGGTATAAGTGGTATTGCTTATGATAATGTATCAGAAGATGGTCCGTTCTTGTGGGCTTATACGCCTGCTTCAGCAGGTCAACATAAACTTGTTAAGGTGGACCTGACTACCGGAGAAGCTATTCTGACTTTTGATTTAATGACTTATGGCATTTTTGGCGCTGAGAAAGTTTCTGGCGGTCTTGAAATCACAGATGCTGTTGTAGAGGGCAAATGGACATTTATCGGCTGTTCACAGAATGATATTCTTTTTGTTGTTGAACTTACCGATTCTACTCCACTGTGGGTTACTATTGCTCCAAAGCAAGGTGTTGTTGATCCGGGCAGTTCCGATCAGATAGATGTAAGTTTTAATGCTACCGATCTTGAGGAGGGTATTTACTTTGCCTATATTAACATTACACACAACGGTCAGGAGGTAGATAATGGCGTTATCACGGTTCCCGTAGAATTATCGGTTGGCGCGCTTGCTCCGCCTCAACCGGCCACATTGGTATCACCTGCAAATAATGCCACCTTTGTTCCCTTGCAGCCTGAGTTTACATGGATAGCCAACTCGCCGGCTTTTAACAGGTTGATAATTACCACCGGCGCTCCACCATTTACTACTACTGTTTACACATCGCCTTGGTTCATTGGCGACTCCTTTGATTTGGCCAGTACAGGATTGACGTTGGAGAAGAAGAAGAACTATAACTGGCAGGTCAATACTAAGAACTCTGCTGGTTCGGTCAATTCTCCAATTTGGAAATTCCAGACTCTTGGAGCCGGTATCTTTAAAGGTTTAATTACCGATTCTTATAGCGGTCTGCCGCTTGAGGGAGTAGAGGTAACTACCGATCCGGGCGATTATGTTGTATTAACCGATAATACAGGTAACTATACAATAGAGGATGTGCTTGAAGGCGATTATACCTTAACTGCAAACAAGGATGGCTATAATACTGCTACCGAGAACGGCTCAATAACACATAATGCTACTGCCTATGTCAATTTTGAGTTGAATATGTTCCTTGCACCTCCCTTTGGTTTGCATGCAGAGATTGAGAATATTAATGATGTTCATCTGACGTGGGTCGAGCCGGGTACAGGTTTTGAACCTACATGGCTTTATTATACTACTATTATAGATAATGCTATAGGCACAAATAGCGCTGCTGAATTTGATGTTGCTATGCGTTTTACACCTGACATGCTTACAGGGTTTGCGGGCGGCAGTGTTACTAAAGTCAAATTTGCTCCATATGAACCGCTATCAGTGTGTAGTTATACTATTAAGATTTGGCAGGGCGAAAATCCTCCTAATTTGATTTATTCTCAGTCTGTTCCTGAAATTGTTGTTGAGGACTGGAACGAAGTAATTCTTAATACTCCTGTACCATTCGATAATACTATGGAGTTGTGGATTGGTTATGGGGTAAATACCACTGCCGGTTGGCCTGCTGGATGCGATGCTGGTCCTATGGTTGATGGTTTTGGTAATATGATGTATTTTGGTGGCCAGTGGCAAACATTGTATCAGTTAAATGATGAATTAACTTTTAACTGGTCTATTCAGGCATTTGTAGAGGCCGCCAAGGGTCCTATAACACTTGCCCCCGTTTTTGAAGCTCCTGTAACTTCCACCTTTGGAGGCGCTTTAACTTTAAGTCCTAACGGTCTTTCCGAGCCTGTTATCTCTGTTCCAACGGCTACCCGTTCGCCTCGTGCATTTTTAGGTTATAATGTATATCGTGATAACATTTTACTTGCTCTGGTTTCCGATACCGAGTATTATGATCTTGATCTTGCAGTCGGTACCTATTCCTATGAGGTAACTGCAGTATATGATCAGGGCGAGTCAGAGCCGGCCGGCCCTGTATCTGTTACTATTATTGATTATGGAGCGCTTACCGTAACACCGGGTTCACTTGATGAGACTCATAGCCATCCTTCTCAAGTAACCACCAAAACCCTTACTGTAAGTAACACCGGTAATGGCCCAATTGAGTTTAATACCGCTGTTGATTATTTCGGAAAAGGCAACCGTGCTTCAGGATTGTGTATTGATAACCTTTATTCAACAGGTTGCTTCGCTTTTGATGATGGTTTAGTAAGCTGGCAATTAGCCAATGTATATCAGGATATACCATGTGTGGATGCAAGTGATTGGTATCATGACTATACCAATATTGTGCACGAGCTTGAACCTGGAGAAACCTATCAGGTAACTGTAGAGACTACTTATACTGATACTTATCTTGCTATATGGATTGATTTTAATGATGATCTATTATTAACATCCGATGAACTTTTGGCTAACTTCTATTGTGAAACCGAGGGATTTCATACGTTTGATATTACTATCCCAGCCGATGCCTCTAGCGGAAGTCATGTGCTTAGATTCAGGACTAATTGGGATGATCCGGCTACCGATCCCTGCGCTACATACTATTATGGTAACGCTGCCGACTTTATGGCTACTGTGAGTACCCCATGGATAAGCATAGAGCCATCAGCAGGTATTCTTAATGTAGGAGAGTCAATGGATGTAATTGTAACTTTCACCTCGGCTAAGATAGACTATGGCGTTCACAATGCAGATATCTTATTTACAAGTAATAATCCATTTGCTACTCAACCGGAGGTTACTGTATCGGCGCAATTGACATTGCTTGACCTTAGAGGAACATTTTACGGTCAGGTTCTTGACGTATTAGGAAACCCATTGGAAGGCGTTACAATTACAGCAGATGAGTATAGAGCATTATCTACTATGACAGATGAACAAGGAGAATATGTTTTAAAAGTTCACCCTGGTGAATATACCCTTACAGCTTCAAAAGTTGGATATATCTCAGAAACATCAATGCCGATTACTATCGCAACAGGAGATTTAATATTACAGGATTTTGAACTTGAATATGCAGCGCCTGTTATGATCAGCGCAGAAGCCGACTTCTTTGGTGTTGGGTTAGAATGGGAAGGTAACCCTGCCATAGATATGAAAGGCAGATTTGCTGATATTTCGCTATCCAATATGGCCGAAAAACCAAATGCTTCAATTCAAGAGGAAATATTATTGCACGGACCTACATCTGTTATACCGAAAGCAATTGCCAGCAGAGCCGTTGGTGACGATTGCAATGACCCGATAATAGTTGGAGAGTTGCCCTATACAGATGTTAATACAACTTGTGGCCGTGGTAATACTTATTCAGAGACTTGCCTTGGATCATACGATGGTGGCGAAGACATTATTTATAAGCTTACGCTTACTGAGGCTAAATCAGTTACCATCAACTTAACAACAACAGCTACATGGACCGGTATGCTGATTACTCAGGAGTGCCCTATTGGTGTAAACTGTGTTGATTATGTAACTGGTTCCTCTGGAAATAAGACTCTGATGGTTGATCTTACTCCCGGTATCTATTTTATTATGATGGATACCTGGCCATCACCTGCCTGTATTAATGAGTTTACACTTGAAATCACTGCTGAAGATCCTTGTTCTGTAGAGTGCCCTGCAGGAGCTATACCCGAGTCTGAGCTTTGCGGTGAAGACTTAAACGGCGGCTGTAATTCTGCCCCCGAAGCTTTTGAATCAATCGCTATTGGCGATGTAATCTGCGGTACAGCATGGGCTGATAATGGATCTCGCGATACCGACTGGTACGAGCTTATAATTACCGAACCACAAATCCTTACCTGGACAGTAACTGCTGAATTTCCAGTTTATGCATTCATCATTGATGGAAATAATGGATGCGACGGACTTGAAATAATTAGCGTTGGTCTAGCTGATCCATGTGTGCCTGCAGTAGCAACAGCTACGGTTATTCCCGGCACATATTGGCTGTGGGTAGGTAATCAGACTTTTGATGGTAACCCGTGTGGCGCATTTAATAACTATGTCGCTGAGCTTACTGCTGAAGAGACTTTCATAACATATTACAATCTCTACCGTGATGATGAGATGATCAATACGCTTTATAAGACTTACTATTATGATGAAGATGTTGAACAGGGCGAGACTTACTGTTACTCGGTTGAGCAGGTTCTCTTCCCCGAAGTTGTCAGCGGAATGTCAAATATCCTTTTTGCAGAAGTGCCAATCCAGCCTATTATTTCAGTCAATCCTGAAGCTTTGATTGAGTTCCTTGAAGTTGGAGTAATAGCCGGACAAATTTTGTCAGTGCATAACAGTTCAGTAGGTGATTTGAACTTTGCAGCTTCTATAATATTTGGTAAGAACGCTGTAAAAGTCTCCGGCTCTGATATTACATATCCTCAGTCATTAGGTACACAGGAAGCTGCTGATGTAGCAACTGAAGTTGGCAGTAATAATATTGGCGGTTATTCGGTGCCAATAGCAGGAACAAAAGATTTGTTGTTCAACAATGGCCCGTTCGAAACTGGTCAATGTGCTACTACATTAGCTCCCGAGAGCGCTATTGGTCAACCAGCCAATACTTATGGATTCAATATGAATAAGGGGTTTGGTTATTCGGTTGCTGAAGACTTTACAGTGCCTGCCGGCATGATGTGGGGGATCGAATCATTTGAGTTCTTTGGTTATCAAACCGAGTCATCAACAACATCTACCTTTACTGGCGTTTTTGTTCGTATCTGGGACGGTAATCCAATGGAAGAAGGCAGTTCAGTTATCTGGGGCGATAATGCAACCAATTTGATGACCTTAACTGAATTTACAGGTATTTACAGGGTGTCAGCTACATGTGAAACCACTCGCCCAATAATGAGAATTGTTGCCGGTACATCTGGTTTAGAATTAAATGAGGGAACATATTGGGTTGAGTTCTCAACTACAGGTAGTCTTACATCTGGTCCATGGGTAGTCTTAGTTTCTTTACCAGGCTCTACTCCGGTTGGAAATGCATTACAATACACTGGCAGCTGGAGCCAACTTGAAAGTCCTACTGGGTCAGGTAATTATGTAGGCCTGCCATTCCTTGTAAATGGAACTTCTGGAATACCATGGCTCACTATTGACCCGGAGTTAGGCTCAGTAAGTGGTGTTAGTCAGTTTGATATCAATGTAACGTTCGATGCAACAAATCTTGAGGACGGCATTTACTATGCAAGTATTTTGATAAATTCGAATGATCCTGTTACTCCACAATTCAACGTTCCGGTAACACTGTTCGTTGGCGAACATCCTTCGCAGGATATCCTTATTCCTTTGGGCTGGAGCGGATGGTCGGCTTATATTAACCCGATGGGAACTTCGTTTGAAAATGTTGTTGCTTCTGTTGTTAATGATATGGTTATCACACAACACTTTACCGAAATGTTCTGGCCACAATATGGCATTAATACTATGGGTAATTTTACCAGCGATCACGGCTACATTTCAAAGATGAGCGCTTCTGCTACCCTATCCATAGAAGGTATGATGGCTGTTCCTACCATCATTTTGAACGCCGGTTGGAATCTCTTCCCGATCCTCGTTGATTGCAACCTTGATGCTGCTGAAGTATTTGGAGGCATAACAGGTTTTATCATAGGTTACGAAGTTGCCGGAAACGGAATTTATTATCCTGCAGGTAGCATTGCCACTCTTACCACCCTTGTATCCGGTAAGGCATATTGGGTAAAGGTATCTGGAGCTGCCACCTATACTTTCCCTGAGTGTGTTAAAGGGGCAAAAGCATCTTATATTGCTCCTTTGCGCCATACAAATACTACTCCATGGAACGAGCCAACCTATACGGGCTCAAGTCATATCGTGGTATTCAATGCTGACGCTTCGGTATCGTTTGCTAAGGGCGATATGATAGGCGCCTTCACTAATGATGGCGCTTGCGCCGGTTTGACACTTTGCGATGGTAAAGCTGTTTCGTTGGCTCTCTTTGCCGATGATATTACTACCTCGGTAAAGGATGGTTTTGTTCAGGGCGAATCTCTCACCTTTAAGCTCTATCGTCAGAGCAACGATACAGAGTATAACCTTGTCGTAAGCTACAGCAGTCAGGCTCCTAATTACAATGGTTTATTCGAAGCCAATGGTTTGTCGGTCATCAACAATGTTACCATGTATGCTACAGGCATCGGTTCTCAAGATTTGACCAGCCTCACAGTCTATCCTAATCCTTCACAAGGTCTTTTCAATGTATCGGTAGATAACCACTCTCAGGATGTCAACTGGGTAGTTACCGATGCTAAGGGGCGGTATGTGATGGAGGGCAGGTTAGCTGATTCCCATCAGATTGATTTACGTACACAACCGAAAGGTGTCTATTTCATCAAGTTTACCGGCGACAATGTTCTCCGTGTCGAGAAGCTTATTGTCAGGTAATCGGCGATTAAATATATCACTAAAGCCCTGCCAGTTGGCGGGGCTTTTTTTATGGGTTCAATGTAGTAAATACATAGAAAAAAAACTGTTACGTTAGATAATAATAGGCATCGGCAGATCCATATTAAACATTTGACAATCCTTTATCAAGGCTTTGCACAACAAAAGTAATTGTTTAACTTGTTAGAGATTTTTATTGTGTTATTAGAGTTGAATCATTTTTATTAGTTATTAAATATTGTTAATTTTAATAAAAATTTTATAAAATAGTATTCCCATCCTAATTTTTGTAAGCTTTACAATATAATTATAAATCAATTAGTTAGATGTGAACTTGTATCCCTACAAGAGAATAAAATTTTTAAATTGTTCTAAATTGCAATAAAAAAGAAAATAAATTCACTTTAAGTAAAAAAATTAAATTTACTCGTTTTTTAATTTAAAAAGGAGGTTGTGATCAAATTTTTCATTGTATTAATTTTTATACACCTGTTTAAAGTAGTTCAGAGTATTATTATATTAATATGTTATAAATCAAGAAATTAAATATTTTACTCACTATTATATATTAATTTAAACGTTTATGAAAAAAGTTACATGTTTATTCGTTACGTTTGTATTGTCATTAATGATGATACAGATTAATGATGCACGAGGCCAGGTGATAATTGGCGATGGAACCGTTGTTGGGCAATGGTTGCCAATTAATGCTTTTTATGGCTACTCCTATTCGCAGGTTATCTATCTGGCTTCCGAAATTGACGCTTCAGGAGTTATTAATTCTATCTCCTGGAACTTTAAAGGTACCAGTTTAACTAAATCTAATGACTGGACAATTTACCTCGGCCACACTACAAAGACTGCATTTGACAGTAATAGTGATTGGATTCCGATAGGGGAATTAACGCAGGTGTATAGCGGTGAATTTACCAGTCCTACCGGACCTGGATGGATAACAATACCAATTTCTAATTTTACTTATGATGGGATAAGAAATTTAGTAATTGCTGTGGATGAGAATAAATATGGATTCAATGGTAGTACAGATGATTTTTATTGCACTGCGGTTAGTGGAAATCGTGGTATTATCTATTCCTCTGGTGTTACTAATCCTAACCCTGTATCTCCTCCTCCTACAGGCGCTTACCTAAGAGCATATATTGCCAATGTAACTCTGGGTGGAATACAACAAGCCTGCCCGCGTGTAATTAATCTTACTGCTACTAATATTTCATCCAATAGTGCACTTCTTGGATGGACACGGCTTGGAAACGAAACTCTGTGGAATATAGAATATGGACCTAAAGGGTTTGAATTAGGTCAAGGAACGCTTGTTAGCGGCGTTACAACTAATCCTTATCTTTTGACAGGGCTATCACATTCTACAGAGTATGAATTTTACGTTCAGGCTGATTGTGGTAGTGGTGAAGTAAGCTTGTTTACCGGACCAAAAGTATTTCAAACAGATTGTGCTCCCTATTCTGTATTCCCATGGAGTGAAAGTTTTGAAACTGTTACCATTCCCGCTCTGCCATTTTGCTGGTATAAAATTGTAAACAGCAAATGGGTTACCACTAATAATAGTAATGGTATTTACGATGCCGATGCAAGAACCGGTACCCAATTTCTTAGAATCCCATCGAGTTCCACTAATGATCATATATGGACTCCCGGCTTTTCAATGGAAGCGGGGACTTCCTATGAGTTTTCATTCTGGTGGGCAGGCGATGGCTATGCCGGCTGGACGGGAGATGTATTTATGAACACTTCTCAGGATCCTACCGGTGCCGTTCAAATTGGAAACTCGTTTGTAACTTCAACTACCACTACTGATAAGATTTATAGGCCGTTTAAGTATAATTTCGTGCCTGATGTGTCAGACGATTATTATTTTGCTATCAGAGTTACATCAACATCCGCACTATGGTACTTAAGCTTCGATGATTTTAATGTACAATACTCCCCAAGTTGTATCTCGCCTAGTGATCTTACCGTTGGTTCTATTACTACCAATAGTGCGCTTCTTGGATGGAGCCCAGGAGCCAACGAGACCGTATGGAATATAGAGTATGGTCCTGTAGGCTTTGAATTAGGTCAAGGGACGTTGATTACTGATATCACTTCCAATCCATACCTTTTAAGCGGACTAACCTCAGCTACCAAGTATGATTTTTATATACAGTCCGACTGTGGTGGCGGTGAATTAAGTCTCTGGTTTGGACCTGCTTCATTCACCACAGAGTGTGAGATTATGGAGCTACCATTTTTTCAGAATTTCACAGGCGTAGCTGTTGGTGCAATTCCTGTTTGCTGGACAAGAACACATTTTAATTGGGACGTGCAGTCTAGCAGCAGCGCCGGAGGTAAAAAGCCGGAGATGAGACTTTACTGGTCGCCTTCATTTACAGGTTTAACCTTGCTTAAGTCTCCTGTTTTCAACACTGTTGGCAAGGCAGAATTGTTATTGGAATTTAAACACTATCTCAACCATTATGGTACACCTTATAAATTAGGTGTAAAAACCTCCTCCGATGGCATTACCTGGAACACCGTTTGGCAAGTTTCTCCTTCAGCCCATATTCCTGCGGAGACAAAAGAGGTTATTATCAACAATAGTGATGTTGGTTCGCCTACGTTTCAGTTTGCTTTCTTCTTTGAAGGTAATACTTCCAAAATTAAAAACTGGAACATAGATGATGTTAAGTTATTTGCAAATGAGTATGGTACTCTTAGCGGCTATGTAACAGAGGCTATCCGCGGTGTTATTGAGGGCGCTCGCGTTTTTAGCGGTAGCTACGAGGCCTTTACCGACGCAACGGGCTATTATGAGATTGCCGATATGATAGTAGATGTATATGATGTTACTTGCGAAGCCGATGGTTATGTTTCTGTAACAGAGGTTGGTGTAGAGATTTTTAATAATGAGGTTACCGGGCTTAATTTTCAATTAGGAATTTCTAATATATCTATTGATCCTGAATTCATCTCAGTAAGTGCAGAGCCAGGCGGTACGACTATTGAAACTCTGACTATCTCTAATCTGGAAGGTACGGCACCTTTGACTTGGAGAGCCAGAGTTAAGATATTGTCGGATCATCAAAGCTTATTACCCATTTTAACTCAGCAGCAGCATAAGATTATTGGTGCAGATGATGTAATTCCGAATCCATCCGGTGTTAAGCCAGATTATACTGATGAAATGCTTGACCTCTTGGCTTATTTCCCGGTGGTTGATGATGATGGTACATACGGTTTTGTTTGCGATGGTGATTTCCTTTATACCGGTAATAGGTATTATAACGGATATGATAAGTACTCGTTAGATGGTGAATTTATTGAGCATTTTGAAATTTCCGGTGCAGGCAAAACCAATGATTTGACTTATGATGGTGAGTATTTCTATGGTTCTCCTGCTAACAATATTATTTATCAGATGGATTTTAAGAACAAGACTCTTGTAAGCACCATAACTGCTGCCGGTAATCAAGTACGTGGTATATCTTATGATCCTGACAATGATGCTTTTTGGATTACTGCTAATAACTTTTCTGGACCTTTCAAACTAATCAGCCGTACAGGAGAGACATTGCAGACTCTAACCACTACTGTTACAGGTATAAGCGGTATTGCTTATGATAATGTATCAGCAGGTGGTCCATTTTTATGGGCTTACACGCCTACTTTAGCAGATCAGCATAAACTTGTTAAGGTGGATCTGACTACCGGAGCAGCTATTCAGACTTTCGATCTAATGCCTTATGGCATTTTTGGTACTGAGTCGCGTTCTGGCGGTCTTGAAATCACAAATGCTGTTGTTCCTGGCAAATGGACATTTATTGGTTGTTCTCAGAATGATATTCTTTTTGTTGTTGAGCTTACCGATGATGCTTCAGCGTGGGTTTCTATTGCTCCAAAGCAAGGTGTTGTTGAGCCGGGTAGTTCCGACCAGATAGAAGTAGGTTTTGATGCTACCAATCTTGAGGAGGGTATTTACTTTGCCAATATTAACATTACTCACAACGGTCAGGAGGTATCTAAGGGCGTTATCACAGTTCCCGTAGAATTATTTGTTGGCGCACTTGCTCCGCCTCAACCGGCTACGTTGATATCACCTGCAAATAATGCCACCTTAGTTTCCTTGCAGCCGGAGTTTACGTGGATTGCCAACTCATCGGCCTTTAATAGGTTGATAATTACCACCGGTACTCCACCAAATACTACCACTATTTACACATCGCCTTGGTTTATTGGCGACTCCTTTGATTTTGCCAGTACAGGATTAATATTGGATAAGAAGAAGAACTATAACTGGCAGGTCAATACTATGAATTCTGCTGGTTCAGTCAATTCTCCAATTTGGAAATTCCAGACTATTGGCTCAGGTATCTTTAAAGGTTTAATTACCGATTCTTATAGCGGTCTGCCGCTTGAAGGAGTAGAGGTAACTACCGATCCGGGCAATTATGTTGCATTTACTGATAATACTGGTAATTATACAATAGAGGATGTGCTTGAAGGCGATTATACCTTAACTGCAAACAAGGATGGCTATAATAGCGCTGAACAGAGCGGTTCAATAACATATAATGTTACTACCTTTGTCAACTTTGAATTGGGTCAGTTCCTTCCACCGCCCTCTAATTTGCATGCAGAGATTGAGAATATTTTTGATGTTCATCTGACGTGGAGCGAGGCCGCTAAGGGGCCTATAACACTTGCAACAGTTGTTGACGATCCTGTAACTTCCAACTTTGGAGGTACTATAACCTTAAGCCCTAACGGTCTTTCTGAGCCTGTTATTTCTGTTCCAACGGTTACCCGTTCGACCCCTGTTTTGTTAGGTTATAATGTATATCGTGATAATACTTTACTTGCTCTGGTTACCGATACCGAGTATTATGATCTTGATCTTGCAGCCGGAACCTATTCATATGAGGTAACTGCAGCATATGATCAGGGCGAGTCAGAGCCGGCCGGTTTTGTATCTGTTTCCATACTTGCCCCTCCTACATTACTTATTGCTGAACAGCAAGGCTCAGAAGTCTTTTTGCAGTGGAAGAGCAACTTTGTTGGTAAAGGTGTATTAGCAGATGGCAGAAACAAGGCAAAAGCCTATCTTGATAGCTATACCGGTAATACCATTACAGAAGATATGCGGTTACGTCTTTTTGGCGGCTCTTATCAAAGCAATCAGGTTCATAGCGGTATTCGCTGCGAAGTAGAGTGTCCTGCAGGCGCAATAAACGAGTCTGAACTTTGCGGAGAAGAGTTAAACGACGGCTGTAATGCTGTTCCCGAAGTCTTTGAACCCATCGCTATTGGCGATGTAATCTGCGGTACAGCATGGGCTGATAATGGATCTCGCGATACCGACTGGTACGAGTTGATAGTTACCGAACCGAAAACCATTACCTGGAAAGTAACTGCTGAATTTCCTGTTTGTGTATTTATCTTGGATGGTAATAATGGATGCGATGATATTGATATAATAATTTATGTCTTTGCCCAGCCTTGTGAGCCAATAATAGCAATGACTACGGTTATTCCAGGTACTTATTGGTTGTGGGTAGGTAATCAGGATTTTTATGGTAACCCGTGTGGGGAATCTAATAACTATGTTTTCGAACTTACTGCAGAAGATGTATTCCTACCTTACTTTAAGCTCCATCGTAACGATGTTGTTATAGGCAATATTTATAATCTATATCATTATGATGCTATTGTTCCGGGTAATGAATATTGCTACAGTGTAAGTGAGGTTGTATCAGAGGGTATTGAAACAGCCAACTCAAATGAGTTATGTGTAAATATACCTGTTTTTAGCGCCTTAGCTGTAACACCTGGTTCAATTGATGAGAATCATAACGAACCGCCTCAGGTAACCACTAAAACCCTTACTGTAAGTAACATCTGTAATGATCCAATTGAATTTGATGCCGCGATTGTTCTTCTCGGAAAAGATAACCGTGCTTCAGAATTGTGTATTGATAACCTTTATACATCAGGTTGCTACGAATATGGTGATGGCTTAGCAAGCTGGCAATTAGCTAATGTATATCAGGAAATACCTTGTGTGGATGAAAATGATTGGTATCACGACTATACCGATATTGTGCACGAGCTGAAAGCTGGTGAGACTTACGAGCTTACAGTAGAGACCATCTATGATGACACAATGGTTGCTGTATGGATTGATTTTAACGATGATTTGGAATTAACTCCCGATGAGCTTATAGTTGATTTCATTGCAGAATTTGGTGGTTTTACATCTGTTAATGTAACCATTCCTGCAGATTCTCCATCAGGCAATCACGTACTTCGTTTCAGGACTAATTGGGATGATTCGGCTACCGATCCTTGTGATACTTACACTTATGGTAATGCTGCCGACTTTATGGCCACTTTTAATCCCCAGTGGATAAGCATAGAGCCATCAGTAGGTATTATTAATGTAGGAGAGTCAATGGATTTAGTTGTAACCTTCAATTCGGCTGATTTGGATTATGGCATTCACAATGCAGATATCTTATTTACAAGTAATAATCCATTTGCTGCTCAACCAGAGGTTACTGTACCGGCGCAATTGACTGTTGGCGAAGTTCCTTCACAGGATATCCTTATTCCTTTGGGCTGGAGCGGATGGTCAGCTTATATTAACATGATGGGCGCTTCGTTCGAAAATGTTGTTGCTCCTGTTGTTAATGATATGGTTATCACACAACACTTTACCGAAATGTTCTGGCCACAATATGGCATTAACACTATGGGTAATTTTACTAACGATCACGGCTACATTTCAAAGATGAGCGCTGAAGCTACTCTAACCTTAGAAGGTATGATGATTGCTCCTACCATCGTTTTGAACGCCGGTTGGAATCTTTTCCCGATCCTTGTTGATTGCAATCTTGATGCTGCTGAGGTATTTGGCGCCATAGAAGGTTTCATCATAGGTTACGAAGTTGCCGGAAACGGAATTTATTATCCTGCCGGTAGCATTGCTACTCTTACCACCCTTGTATCCGGTAAGGCATATTGGGTAAAGGTATCTGGAGCTGCCACCTATACTTTCCCTGAGTGTGTTAAAGGGGCAAAAGCATCTTATATTGCTCCTTTGCGTCATACTAATACTACTCCATGGAACGAGCCAACCTATACGAGCTCAAGTCATATTGTGGTATTTAATGCTGATGCTTCGGTATCGTTTGCTAAGGGCGATATGATAGGCGCCTTCACTAATGATGGCGCTTGCGCCGGCTTGACACTTTGCGATGGTAAAGCTGTTTCGTTGGCTCTCTTTGCCGATGATATTACTACCTCGGTAAAGGATGGTTTTGTTCAGGGCGAATCTCTTACCTTTAAGCTCTATCGTCAGAGCAACGATACAGAGTATAACCTTGTTGTAAGCTACAGCAGTCAGGCTCCTAATTACGATGGTTTATTCGAAGCCAATGGTTTGTCGATCATCAACAATGTTACCATGTATGCTACAGGCATCGGTTCTCAAGATTTGACCAGCCTCACAGTCTATCCTAATCCTTCACAAGGTCTTTTCAATGTGTCGGTAGATAACCACTCTCAGGATGTCAACTGGGTAGTTACCGATGCTAAGGGGCGGTATGTGATGGAGGGCAGGTTAGCTGATTCTCATCAGATTGATTTACGCACACAACCGAAAGGTATCTATTTCATCAAGTTTACCGGCGACAATGTTCTCCGTATCGAGAAGCTTATTGTCAGGTAATCAGCGATGACATAAATCAAAAAAGCCCTGCCGTTTAGCGGGGCTTTTTTTATGGGTGCAATGTGGTAAATACAGATAAAAAACCTGTTAAGCTAGATAATAATAGACATCGGCAGATACAGATTAAACATTTGACAATCCTTTATCAAGGCTTTGCACAACAAAAGTAATTGTTTAGCTTGTTAGAGATTTCTATTGTGTTATTAGAGTTGAATCATTTTTATTAGTTATTAAATATTGTTAAATTTAATAAAAATTTTATAAAATAGTATTCCCATCCTAATTTTTGTAAGCTTTACAATATAATTATAAATCAATTAGTTAGATGTAAACTTGTATCCCTACAAGAGAATAAAATTTTTAAATTGTTCTAAATTGCAATAAAAAAGAAAATAAATTCACTTTAAGTAAAAAAATTAAATTTACTCGTTTTTTAATTTAAAAAGGAGGTTAGTGATCAAATTTTTCATTGTATTATTTTTTATACACCTGTTTAAAGTAGTTCAGAGTATTATTATATTAACATGTTATAAATCAAGAAATTAAATATTTTACTCACTATTATATATTAATTTAATTTAAACGTTTATGAAAAAAGTTACATGTTTATTCGTTGCGTTTGTATTGTCATTAATGATGATACAGATTAATGATGCACGAAGTCAGGTGATGATTGGCCATGGAACCGTTACTGGGCAACGGTTGCCAATTTATGTGTATCATGGCTACTCCTATTCGCAGGTTATCTATCTGGCTTCAGAAATTGAGACTTCAGGAGTTATTAATTCTATCTCTTGGAACTTTCAAGGATACAGTTTAAATAATTCCAATAACTGGACAATCTACCTTGGTCATACCACAAAGACTGCATTTAACAGTACTAATGATTGGATCCCAATTGGGGGATTAACTCAGGTTTATAGTGGTGAATTTGCCAGTCCTACCGCATCGGGATGGATAACAATACCAATCTCAGATTTTACTTATGATGGGACAAGTAATTTAGTAATTGCTGTAGATGAGAATAAACTAGGATACAATGCTGCTGCGAATGATTTTTTTTGCACTGCGGTAAGTGGAAATCGTGGTATTCTCTATTCATCTGATAGCAATAATCCTGACCCTGCATCGCCTCCTACAGGCACTTACCTCAAAGCATATATTGCCAATGTAATTCTGGGTGGAATACAACAAGCTTGCCCGCGTGTAATTAATCTTACCGCTACTGATATTTCGTTCAATAGTGCACTTCTTGGATGGACTCCGCTTGGAAACGAAACTCTGTGGAATATAGAATATGGATTTAAAGGGTTTTCATTGGGAGGAGGAACGCTTGTTAGTGGCATTACAACTAATCCTTATCAGTTGACTGGGCTTACACCCGATACTGAGTATGAATTTTACGTTCAGGCTGATTGTGGTAATGGTGAAGTAAGCTCGTTTACTGGGCCAAAAGTATTTAAAACACTTTGTGACTCCTATTCTACATTCCCATGGAATGAAAGCTTTGAAAAAGTTACCATTCCTGCTCTGCCATCATGCTGGTATAAATCTGCAACCAGCAAATGGGTTGTTACTAATAATTATAATAATCCTTACGATGCCGATGCCAGAACTGGCTTCAAATTTCTTAGGATCCGATATGACTGCACTAATGATTATGTATGGACTCGCGCCTTTTCCATGGAAGCCGGGATTTCCTATGAGTTTTCATTCTGGTGGGCAGGCGATGGCTATTCTGGCTGGACTGGAGATGTATTTATGAATACTTCTCAGGATCCTGCCGGTGCAGTTAAAATTGGAAACACATTTGTAACTCCAGATATCGTTACTGACAAGGTTTATAGGCCGTTTAAATATAATTTCGTACCTGATGAGTCAGGCGATTATTATTTTGCTATTAGAGTTTCGTCAACAAACGTACCATTGTATTTATGCTTTGATGATTTTACTGTAAAATTCTCCCCAAGTTGTATCGCGCCTAGTGATTTTACCGTTGGTTCTATTACCACCAATAGTGCGCTTCTTGGATGGACTCCCGGAGGAAGCGAGACTATGTGGAATATAGAATATGGACCTGCAGGCTTTGAATTAGGTCAAGGGACGTTGATTACTGGTATCACTTCCAATCCATACCTTTTAAGCGGTCTAACCTCAGCTACCAAGTATGATTTTTATTTACAGTCCAACTGTGGTGGCGGTGGATTAAGTACCTGGTTTGGACCTGCCACATTCACCACAGAGTGTGGGATTTTTGAGCTGCCATTTTTTCAGGATTTCACAGGCGTAGCTGTTAATACAATTCCCGTTTGCTGGACACGAACACATTTTAATTGGGACGTGCAATATACCACTAATGCCGGAGGTAAAAAGCCGGAAATGAGACTTTACTGGTCGCCTGCATTTACAGGTTTAACCTTGTTTAAGTCTCCTGTTGTCAATACTGTTGGCAGGACAGAATTGTTATTGGAATTTAAACACTATCTTGACCATTATGATACACCTTATACCTTAGGTGTAAAAACTTCCTCCGATGGTATTACCTGGAACACTGTCTGGGGAGTTTCTCCTTCGGCCAATATTGCTGCGGAGACAAAAGAGGTTATTATCAACAATAGTGATGTTGGTTCGCCTACGTTTCAGTTTGCCTTCTTCTTCGATGGTAATATTTACAACATTAACAACTGGTACATAGATGATATTAAGTTATTTGCAAATGAGTATGGTACTCTTAGCGGCTATGTAACAGAGGCTACCAGAGGTGTTATTGAGGGCGCTCGCGTTTTTAGCGGCAGCTATGAAGCCTTTACCGATGCTACGGGCTATTATGAGATTGATGGTATATTAGCATATGTATATGATGTTACCTGTGAAGCTGATGGTTATGTTTCTGTAACAGAGGTTGGTGTAGAGATTTTTAATAATGAGGTTACCGAGCTTGATTTTCAATTAGGAACTCCCAATATATCTGTTGATCCTGGGTTCATCTCAGCAACTACAGAGCCAGGCGGTACGACTATTGAAACTCTGACTATCTCTAATCTGGAAGGTACAGCGCCTTTGACTTGGAGAGCCAAGGTTAAGCCATTGTCGGATCATCAAACCTCGTTACCCATTTTAACTCAGCAGCAGCCTAAAATTATTGGAGCAGATAAAGTAAATCCGAATCCATCCGGTGTTAAACCAAATTATACTGATGAAATGTTTGATTTCTTGGGAGCTTTCCCAGTGGTTGATCTTGATGGCACGTACGGTATTGTTTGCGATGGTTATTTCTTTTATACCGGAAATTGGCAATATAACAGATTTGATAAATACTCGTTATATGGTGAATTTCTTGAGCGTTTTGAAATTCCCGGTGTAAGCTGTACCATAGATTTGACTTATGATGGTGAGTATTTTTATGGTTCTCCTAATAATGATACTATTTATCAGATGGATTTCGAGAACAAGACTCTTGTGAGCACTATAATTGCTACCGGTAGTATTATAAATAGCATATCCTATGATTCTGACAATGATGCCTTTTGGATTACTACTGATGACTACTATGGGCCTTTAAAACTTATCAGCCGTACAGGAGCGACATTGAAGACTCTCACCACTATTAATACTGCTATGAGTGGTTTTGCTTATGATAATGTATCAGAAGGTGGTCCGTTCTTGTGGGCTTACACGCCTGTTGAAGATGATCAACATATCCTTGTTAAGTTGGATCTGACTACCGGAGCAGCTCAGCAGACTTTCAATTTAATGCCTTATGGTATTTTTGGCAATAATTCGCTTTCTGGCGGTCTTGAAATCACTAATGCTGTTGTGCCTGGCAAATGGACATTTATTGGCTGTTCTCAGAATGACGTTATTTTTGTTGTTGAGCTTACCGATGATGCTTCAGCGTGGATTTCTATTGCTCCAAAGCAAGGTGTTGTTGAGCCGGGCAGTTCCGATCAGATAGAAGTAAATTTTAATGCTACCAATCTTGAGGAAGGTGTTTACAATGCAAGTGTTGTGATAAAATCAAATGATCCCGTTACTCCACAACTCAACGTTCCGGTAACACTGTTAGTTGGCGAATATCCTTCACAGGATATCCTTATTCCTTTGGGCTGGAGCGGATGGTCGGCTTATTTTAATACGAATGGAGCTTCGTTTGAAAATGTTGTTGCTCCTGTTGTTAATGATATGATAATCACACAACACTTTACCGAAGTGTTCTGGCCACAATATGGCATTAATACTATGGGCAATTTTACCAACAATCACGGCTACGTTTCAAAGATGAGCGCTTCTGCTACCCTATCTATAGAAGGTATGATGGCTGTTCCTACCATCGCTTTGAAAGCCGGTTGGAATCTTTTCCCGATCCTCGTTGATTGCAACCTTGATGCTGCTGAAGTATTTGGTGGCATAACAGGTTTCATCATAGGTTACGAAGTTGCCGGAAACGGAATTTATTATCCTGCCGGTAGCATTGCCACTCTTACCACCCTTGTACCCGGTAAGGCATATTGGGTAAAGGTATCTGGAGCTGCCACCTATACTTTCCCTGAGTGTGTTAAAGGGGCAAAAGCATCTTATATTGCTCCTTTGCGCCATACAAATACTACTCCATGGAACGAGCCAACCTATACGGGCTCAAGTCATATCGTGGTATTCAATGCTGACGCTTCGGTATCGTTTGCTAAGGGCGATATGATAGGCGCCTTCACTAATGATGGCGCTTGCGCCGGTTTGACACTTTGCGATGGTAAAGCTGTTTCGTTGGCTCTCTTTGCCGATGATATTACTACCTCGGTAAAGGATGGTTTTGTTCAGGGCGAATCTCTCACCTTTAAGCTCTATCGTCAGAGCAACGATACAGAGTATAACCTTGTCGTAAGCTACAGCAGTCAGGCTCCTAATTACAATGGTTTATTCGAAGCCAATGGTTTGTCGGTCATCAACAATGTTACCATGTATGCTACAGGCATCGGTTCTCAAGATTTGACCAGCCTCACAGTCTATCCTAATCCTTCACAAGGTCTTTTCAATGTATCGGTAGATAACCACTCTCAGGATGTCAACTGGGTAGTTACCGATGCTAAGGGGCGGTATGTGATGGAGGGGCGGTTAGCTGATTCTCATCAGATTGATTTACGCACACAACCGAAAGGTGTCTATTTTGTCAAGTTTACCGGCGACAATGTTCTTCATATCGAGAAACTTGTTGTCAGGTAATCAGCGATGACATAAATCAAAAAAGCCCTGCCGGTTGGCGGGGCTTTTTTATGGGTTTTCAAAAGAGGTAAATCGAGATGAAATAAAAAGCTCCGTTTAGAAGGTTAGTTATATCTTCTGTACAAAGCTTTTTGCGCTATCCACCTTTTTTTTATTTATACTTTTTCTTCAATAATAATAATCTTTTTGTTTTTAGCAACACAGTCGCCCAACGTTTATTACAAAACCATATCGAAAAAGCGAAAGGTACGATGCACCCCAATATTAAAACCAAATGGTTTCGATTTTTTTTAGAATTCAACCCAAATAAAATATTTGAGAAGTTTTAAAATCAATAGCATACTTATATATGGGCTTTCTAAAGGTCAATTAGTTTCAATGTGCTTCACTGTGTTCGGTCCTTCGGATAATTTCGTTTTGTAGGTCTGTACTCAGATCGTTAAAATAATCGCTGTAACCTGCAACCCGTACAATCAGATCACGATACTTTTCGGGATTCTTTTGCGCTTCTTTAAGAGTTTTTGCCGATACCACATTGAATTGCACATGATGACCATCCAATCTGAAGTAGCCGCGGATAAGATGAGTAAGTCTTGCAATACTTTCGTTATCATTAAAAAATGAAGGGGTAAATTTTTGATTAAGTAAAGTTCCGCCAGTAAGGATATGATCAATTTTGGATGCTGATTTTAAAACTGCCGTTGGCCCATTTCTGTCAGCCCCCTGAACCGGCGATATCCCCTCTGATAGTGGCTCTTTTGCTTTTCTTCCGTCAGGGAGTGCGTCTATTTTGCTTCCAAAATACACATGACTTGTAGTAGGCAACATGTTGATCCTGATCTTTCCGCCTCTTGAATTGGGACGTCCGTTTACAGCTTTGTAAAATATTTCAAAAACCTCTTGAGCAGCCTGATCGGCATAATCATCATCGTTTCCGTATTTTGGCGTCTCGTGGATTAACCGGTATCGTAGCTCCTCCTCTCCTTTAAAATTTTTCTTTAAAGCTTCGATGATCTCAGAGAGAGAATAATTCTTTTCGTCAAAAACATGATATCGTATAGCAGTTAAGCTGTCGGTAATACTTCCAAGTCCTACCCCTTGTATGTAGCTGGTATTGTATCGTGCCCCGCCGGCATTATAATCTTTACCATTAGCCACACAGTCTTCGATAACTAATGACAGGAACGGCGCCGGCAGGTTGTTGGCTATTATTTGTTCGATTATGTTGTTCCCTTTTATCTTTATGTTGATAAAATAGTTTAACTGTAAGCTGAATGCCACTAAGAGGTCGTTATATGTTTTAAAATTATTGGGATTGCCGGTTTTTATTCCTATTAATTTACCGCTTTGCGGGTCGGTGCCATTATTTAGGGTTAGTTCTAATACTTTAGCGAGGTTGAAATATCCGGTAAGGAAATAAGCTTCGGTGCCAAAAGCACCACTTTCCACACATCCGCTGGCGCCGCCATTGCGTGCATCCTCTATGCTTTTTCCCTGCCTTACTAATTGTTGTACTATTGCATCGGTGTTGAACATAGAGGGCTGTCCAAAACCGGTTTTAGTAATCTTGACAGCGCGCTGGATAAAAAAATCCGGATTCTTCTTGCTGACCTGTATCATTGAACTCGGTTGAAGCAGTCGCATCTCTTCAATGACGTCGAGAATGATATAGCTTAGTTCATTTACTGCGTCGCTTCCATCCACCTTTACTCCACCAAGGTTTATTAGAGCAAAGTCGGTGTAGGTGCTGCTTTCCAAAGCTGTTACTCCTACTTTGGGCGGCGCAGGATGGTTGTTAAATTTTACCCAAAAGGCCTGAAGGAGCTCGACAGTATTCTCTCTTGATAGTGTGCCCTGTTCTGTCTCTTTAACGAAAAACGGATATAGATGCTGGTCGAGCCTGCCAGGGTTAAAGCTATCCCAAGGGTTAAGCTCGGTGATCACACCGACATGAATAAACCAGTAGTGCTGCAGAGCTTCATGGAAGGTTTGGGGCTTGTGCTTCGGAACGTTACGGCAGATAGCGGCTATTTCTTTAAGCTCTTGCTTTCGGTGCAAATTTTTTTCTGCTAAAGCTAACTTTTCGAGTTCCTCTGCATGACGATTTGCATATTTTATGATGGCCAATGCGGCAATCTTCATCGCTTTAAGCTCTTCCAACTTATTGTAAGCTTCCGGATCGTTAAAAAAGTCAAGCGAGCTGATCGTGGTTTCAATATCATTAATAATGTCGGACATTCCTTTTTCAAATATTTTGCTTCCTCCTGCTGTGTGTCCTGGCGCTCTTTGTTCTTGAAACTCAGTAAATACTCCTGCTGCATAAGCCTCGTGCCATTCGTTGTGCATATTATTCATGATCCGTTCTCGATTAGTCTGCCCTTTCCAGAAGGGTATCACGATCTCTTCATAGGTTTGAAAAACGCTGCTATCTACCTTGTACGATACTTTTGGCCTTTTGTCCAACATGTTGAGGTCGTCCAAAGTATGTAAGCAAACTTCAGGGTATGTAGGTGTTGCTTTAGGCGCCGGCCCGCGCTCGCCTACTATCAGTTCGCCGGGATTGATACATATCTTTTTTTTGCTCAATAAATAATCGAATGCCATTGCACGGCATACCGGAATAGAGACCTGACGGGCTTCAGGGCTTTTATAAAATTCGGTAATCAGTACGGCTCTTTCCGCTGAAATAGTGTTTGTTGCATCAAGGCTGTTTTGCCTCAACTTTTGAATACGTGGAGTCATCATTTTTTTTATCCTCCTATTTTTGTTTTAAATCCTTCTGTTTCAAATAAATTAATAAAATCAGTAATATCTTGCTTTTCAGTTTTTTGCTTTTTAAAATCCGCAAAATTTCTATTTAGACGTGCATATTTTGATTTTGCCATCTCATGGTAGGGGAGAAGGTTAACTTCTCTTATACCATCCCCTGCAAGTTTAATAGTGCTTGCAATTTTTGATAAAGTATCTAACGAGTCATTAAATCCTGGAATCACCGGTATTCTGATGATTATCTTTTTTTTGGATAATGTTAATAAACGGAGATTTCGCAGTATAGTTTTGTTCGATCTCTTAGTGTATTCAATGTGTGGTTTTTCGTCATAATGTTTCAGATCGTATAAAAACAGATCGGTGTAGGGTATAATTTTTTTGAGATCCGACACTTTGGCATATCCACAGGTGTCCACAGTAGTGTGAATTCCATGTTCTTTTGCCAAAAAAAGCAATGACTTTAAGAAATCAGCTTGTGCCAGAGGCTCGCCACCACTGAAAGTAACACCCCCATCGCTCTGATCGAAAAACACTCTATCTTTTACAACCTCTTTAATAACCTCATGGGCATCCATAAAACGGCCAATTTTCTCATTAACCACAATTTCATGACTATTGAGAACATTCTTTTTTATAATAACTTCAACACTATGTTTTTGACTTTCGGGATTATGGCACCAACGGCACTGCAAAGGGCATCCTTTCAGAAAAACTGTTGTACGTATGCCCGGTCCGTCATGTATGCAAAAACGTCTGATATCGAAAATAACACCTTTCATGTGTGATTAAAAAAGAAAAATTAAATTTGAGTGGTAAAGAGAATGTTGATCCGTTGCGAAATCAGAAAAGCCAACATTCATAAAGGCCTTTGCCAAAATTGTGGTAGAGGTTAGAATAATATCGAGGCCTTTTCATTTTAATAGGTTAATTTGAGAGGACAAAATTAATTCTTTTTTGAATTGAATCTGACTCTTTAGCATGTAATAAGAAAATGTAAAGTTAGTGAGTCGTGAGTTGCTTGTTTGGCTTCTTTGAGCGGCAATTGTTTTAATAACAGAATGCTTGAATAGTCAACAACACGCAACCTTGCTACTATTAAAACCGTCTAATCTGATTAATATTGATTTGAAATTTAAAATTCTACAATTTCTATTTTTGTTTAAAACATACTTGTTTTCGGCATGAGGACAATTGATTAGACAAAGGGTGGTTTGTATTTTAAATTTAAGGATAGCATAATTTAGGCAGCATATTCAGCAATTTGAATGAAAAAGAAATTTCTATCAAACTTAATCCTACTACTATTTTTAAACCTGCTGATAAAGCCTTTCTGGATTTTTGGCATTGACCGTACTGTTCAAAATATTGTAGGAGCCGAAGAGTACGGATTCTATTACATGCTTTTTAATTTCTCTTTTCTCTTCAATATCCTACTTGATTTTGGAATAACCAATTTCAATAACCGAAACATTGCTCAAAATAATCATTTGCTAAACAAGCATTTTTCAAGTATTGTCATCATCAAGCTCTTGTTGGCAGTAGTATATACCGTAGTTACATTTAGCGTAGGATTAATTATCGGATTTAGTCTCAAGCAATTAGAGTTACTTGGATTTTTATGCTTTAATCAGTTTCTGCTCTCTTTTATTCTTTATCTACGGTCAAATATTTCCGGTTTGTTAATGTTTCGGACCGACAGTTTTCTTTCTGTCCTCGATCGTATTCTTATGATCATCATCTGCGGATTGCTTATATGGGGTAATGTTACCTCTTTTAGTTTTAAGATCGAATGGTTTGTTTATGCACAAACAACAGCTTACTTACTTACCGCTATTATTGCACTAATTTTAGTTATGTTTAAGGCTTCATTCCGGCGTTTGAAATGGAATTGGCCTTTTTTTGTAATGATCCTCAAGCAGAGTTTCCCATTTGCTATCCTTACTCTCCTTATGACTTTTTATAATAGAATTGATTCAGTAATGATAGAGAGGCTGCTGCCGGCACCTAAAGGTGAATATGAGGTAGGGATTTATGCTTCTGCTTACAGGTTGCTCGATGCGTTCAACATGATTGCCTATCTGTTTTCGGTGCTTTTATTACCTATTTTCTCTAATATGATAAAACGAAAAGAGAATGTTGTTCAACTGGTAAAGCTTGCCTTCACTCTGTTGTTCATAGTATCTGCCACCGTAGCAATAGGTTCGCATTTTTACAGTTTTGAACTGATGGAGTTGATGTATCATGATCATGTAGAGGAATCTTCAGCAGTATTTCGCTTGTTGATGTTCGGTTTTATTGCTATTTCATCAACATACGTTTTTGGAACTTTGCTTACTGCAAATGGCAGTCTTAAAACACTTAACATTGTAGCGGCCAGTGGGATGGTTCTGAATTTATTGATTAATCTGATGCTCGTACCCCGTTTGCTTGCCGTCGGTTCTGCCTATGCCAGCCTTTTTGCACAATATACAACGGCTGTTATTCAACTGATAGTGGCTGCCCGACTGTTTAAATTTAAGGTGGATTATCGTTATCTGTTAACATTGGCTATATTTCTTGCTGGGCTTGTGTTTCTTAATGTTTTCTCAAAGCAAATTTTTGAAAATTGGATGTATAATTTCATGGTTATGGTGTTTGCAGCCATATTATTAGCTATGGTTTTGAAATTATTAAATATTAAAGGGCTTATTGAGATACTGAAAACAAAAGAAAACACTTTGGAAGGGAGTAGTTGATTTCTTTGTCGGAATTTAAAATTTAAATAAGTAAACAATCAAAAAGTTCTATTTTTGTTTTTTCAATTGACACATTAAATTTATGGTTCAACAAAAACCTATTAATGAGAGTTTTGACTCTTCTAACCTTTTGTTTTTTTTGTATAAATGGCGTAAGCCGCTGCTTTGGGTTATCGCAGTTGCTATTGTTGGATCAACTATCGTCTCTCTGTTACTTACCAATAAGTACCGATCTACTGTAATCATGTATCCGGCAGCTACAAATGCCATTTCGCAGGCATTATTAACCCAAAATCGTAGTTCTATGCAAAAAGGTATCCTCGATTTTGGCGTAGATGAGGAGACGGAGCAGATACTCCAAATTCTTCATTCTAACCGAATAAGGGATAGGATTATTGAAGAATTTGGACTGGAGCAGCATTATGGGATAAACCCCGAGAGCAAATACCGGCTTAGTAAACTACATCGCCAATACGAAAACAACATCTCCTTCAGAAGGACTGAGTTTATGGCAATAAGGATATCAGTGCTCGACACCGATCCTAATTATGCCGCAGATATTGCCAATAGGATATCTGATCTGCTCGATTCAACTAAGAGTCAGATACAACATGAACGGGCAAAAAAAGCTTTTGAGATAGTGAAAAGCCAGTATTTCAAACTGACCGATGAGATGCAACAAATGGAAGACTCGCTTACCGAGCTTCGCAAACATGGCGTACAGGATTATGAATCGCAAGCTGAGATGCTTAACATGCAATTAGCCAAAGAGATGGCTGCCAACAACACTGTCGGTGTGCAACGATTACAGGAGAAACTTGATATCCTTGCGCAATATGGAGGGGCCTACGTAAATATCAGGGATAGGTTAGAATATGAAAGGGAGAAACTCAGTTTGTTAAAAGCTAAATATGAAGAAGCAAAAACTGATGCAGAAGAGGTGTTGCCAACAAAATTTGTGGTAAATAGCGCCTTTCCTGCCGAGAGAAAATCATATCCTATACGCTGGCTCATTATTTCAGTTACAACAATCTCGGCATTCTTTTTTGCATTGATCATTATCCTGATACTTGAAAATGTAAAACAGAATTTTCCATTTATTGCAAGCAAAGCCAAAACTAAGCGTCAGCAAGGATTAAATACAAAAGACGAAAATAGGGAAATAAATGATCAATTTGATAAGCAGGGGGAGCCGCTCGCTTTTTCTTCAAAAAATGGGACAGAGGTAAAAAATGCTAATAAGATAAGTGAAGAGGATCTATCTGTAATTTCGGGATCAATTATTGAACAGATTAAAAAATCAGTACTACAAGAACTCTCACAACAAAATTCGCAAAACGATTCAACAAGTAACTTTCAAATCCAAACGGAAAAAAACGATAATCAAATGGACAAATTATTTACTAATACCAATCTTTTAAAGATGTTATTTAAATGGAAAATACACCTTGCGGTAATTTTACTGATCAGTATTTTAGTTGCAGTTGTCCTCTCATCGCCAATAGTGATAACGCCCAAGTTTAAATCCTATGCTGTGATATATCCTGCCAATATTCTTTCATACTCTGAGGAGAGCGAGACAGAGCAGATGTTACAGTTTTTACAATCGAGGGACATCAGGGATCATTTAATTGCAAAATATGACTTGGCGCAGCGCTATAAAATTGACTCATCGTATAAATACTTCCAATCCACTATTATTTATGAGTATAGCAAGAATGTAAAAATATCGAAAACGCCGTATGAGTCGGTACTTATTGAAGTGTTTGATTCCGATCCGCAGGTGGCTTGTGATATGGTGAATGATATTATTTATTTTTTTAATGAAAAGATGCTTCAGACACATAGGGAAAAATTTGGTGAAGTGGTGGATTTTTTACAGCAACGATTAGATTCAAAAAGAGCAGAAATTGATTCTATATTAATTGTTCACGATGATTTACGTATCAATTGTGGTATTATTGACTTCCCCAATCAGTCGCGCGAGGTGGTCAGAGGCTTTTTAAGAACTGTAGATGGAAACAATGCGGCAGCTAACATCAATACTAAGGAGGTTCTGGAATTGAAGAAGAACCTTGAATTGTATGGCGGAGAATGGATATTTTATAATGATAGACTTTATAATTTAGTTGACGAGTATTCAAAAATCAAAATTGACCTGGATGAGGCCAATATGGATTTTAATAAAGAAATTACCTATGCTAATATTGTGTCGGCTCCTTTTCCGGCTGATAAAAAGGCTTACCCTGTGCGTTGGATAATTGTTACAATATCTGCTATTGGAGCCCTGCTACTCTTTGTAGTTATAGTTATGGTGCTTGAAAATTACGAATCCTTGAAAAAGAAATTTTAATTCGATAGATTTTGACCGAACGGATCAAATTAATATGGATTTATGGTTTAAGCTTGATATTCATAGCTTTGAATATCTACTTTATACTAAAGGAGGTTTATTGGTTTTTGGTAATACCTTTAGTATTAGTGGTTGCTTTGCTTTATATTTTTTCGATGGATAAGATATTATTGCTAATAGCTTTTGTAACACCATTGTCTATTTATCTTGTTGATCCCGAGTTTAACCTCGGCATTTCTATTCCGGCCGAACCACTTATGTTCGGTGTTTTTATTATTGTAATTCTTAAACTAATCGGAGGCTTTGGTTTTGACCAAAAGATTATCCGGCATCCTTTAAGCCTCTCCGTTTTCGCATACCTTGGTTGGATTTTAGTGAGTACTCTAACTAGCGAGATACCTATTGTTTCCGTTAAATTTTCTGTTGCCAAGCTATGGTTTGTTATTCCATTTTTCTTTGTTGCAGCAGTATTGTTTAAGGATTTTAGAAATATTAAAAAGTTTATTTGGCTTTATGTAATCTCGCTTTTAATTGTAGTAGTTTATACAACCATAAGACACATGCATTATGGTTTTACCGAAAAGGCCGGTAACTGGGTGATGAGACCTTTTTATAACGACCATACTGCTTATGGCGCTATTTTGGCTCTTTTTATACCTCTTGTTGTAGGGTTTGTATTTACTAAACGCCACTCCTTTTCTGTGCGAATGACCTCATTTGTCGCTCTGTTGTTTTTGCTACTTGGTTTGTTTCTTTCTTTTAGCCGTGCAGCATGGATTAGTGTTGCCGTAGGCATTTTGGTTTATATTATCATTTTGCTAAAAATTAAGTTTAAATACATTTTTGGTTTTTTCTTTATTCTACTAACACTTTTCTTTAGTTTTCAACATAAGATTGTGGAGGTGTTAGAGCGTAATCGTCAGGATTCCTCCACTGACTTTATTGAGCATGTGCAATCCATTTACAATATCAGTTCTGATGCCTCCAACCTGGAACGTATCAATCGCTGGCAGGCCGGTATCAGAATGTTTCAAGATCGTCCATGGATGGGGTGGGGACCAGGTACCTATCAGTTTCTTTATGCCCCTTTTCAACGCAGTAAAGAGAAGACGATTATCAGTACGAATCTCGGAGATATGGGTAACGCTCACAGCGAATATATTGGCCCTCTTGCCGAGCAGGGGTTGCCGGGATTGTTAACAATCTCATTTGTAGTGATTATTGGTGTTTATACTGCTTTAAAAGTGAGGAAAAGATCGAATAATCCTGAAGTAAGAATGATAAGTTTGGTTGTAATTATATCGCTTGTAACATACTTTACTCATGGCTTTTTAAACAATTTTTTAGATACGGATAAGGCGTCAGTACCTGTTTGGGGATTGTTTGCAATTATCCTTGCCCTCGATATTTACCATTGTAAAGAGGTAGCTTCGGCGGAGGTGATACCCTCTGTCAGTCCCCCTTCTTTAGCTCCTGATTCTGAAGAGTCTTCAACAGATCCGGAAGCTGTTTGAGTGCAGCCAACTCTCGCCACTTTTTGCGTGCCTCTTCAACAGGGGTGCCAAAATAGACCTTGCCGTTTCCTTCGATGGATTTGTCAACTGCCGAAGTGGCAAGTATTATTGCCCCTTTTCCAATAAAAATGTCCTTGTTGATAGAAACCCTTCCCCATAAAATTACGTCATCCTCTATCGTTGTAACGCCAGCAATGGCAGCATGAGCGCCAATAAGGCAGTTTTTACCTATATAAGTGTCGTGCCCTACCTGGCAGTGATTATCCATTTTTGTACCTTCGTCAATAATAGTGTCGCCCGATACTCCACGATCAATCGAACAAAGCGCACCTATTTCAACTTTATCACCTATTATTACACGGCCGCATGATTCAAGCTTTCGATATCCATGAGGCCTTCGCTGAAAATAATAGGCATCGGCGCCTATTACGCTGTTAGCATGTATAATTACGTCGTTACCAATAATACTGTGGTCGTAGATAGAAACCCCGGCATGGATGAGGCAGTTACTTCCAATGGTTACATTATTACCAATAAACACATTTGGTTGAATAATAGTTCCCTCGCCGATAGTTGCAGTCGCACTTATTTGCGATGTAGAGGGTTCGAATGGGCTGTAAAGCTTAACAAGTGAGACGTATGCTGCAAAAGGATCGTCATGAATGATTAGTCCTTTTCCTGCCGGAGGCTCCATCTCATTATTTATAAGTATTGCTGTGGCTTTGCTTTTAAGCGCTTTTTCGTAATACTTCGGATGGTCAACAAAGGTAAGGTCGCCGGGCGAAACCATGTGGATTTCATTAATACCCGAAATTAATAAATGCGCATCGCCGATAAATCTGCCGTTTACTTGTTTAGCTATCTTTTTTAGCGAGATAGATTCTTTTAACCGCATTTTTCTTAATTTTCTTGGAAAAAGGAAGTACTACTTGCTGTATTGATAGTCCTTCCACATTATATTTATCAGGATTTTACCCTTTCCGAATAATCTCCTGTACGGGTATCAACTCTTATTATTTCATCTGTATTTATAAAAAGAGGAACACGAACAGTAGCTCCGGTTTCTACGGTAGCATCTTTCATGGCGCTTGTGGCAGTATTACCTCTTTCACCCGGTTCCGTATATGTTATTTGCAACTCTACATAGGCCGGAAGTTCACAAGAGAGTGGAGTTTCGGTTTCAGAATGGAAAAGTATTTCAACCTCTTGCCCTTCTTTCAGAAATTGCGGAGCATTGATAAGTGTTTCGTCAAAAAATGTCTGATCAAAGGTTTGTAGATTCATAAAATGATATCCAGAGCCATCTTTATAAAGGAATTGATAGGGCCTACGTTCAACGCGTTGAATATCAATCTTTACACCGGCATTAAAGGTGTGGGGGAGTACTTTTCCAGTTTTTATGTTGCGCAGTTTTGTCCTAACAAAAGCAGCGCCCTTGCCTGGCTTTACATGTTGAAATTCAACAATGGAATAAAGATCATCGTTATGAATGATCACTAATCCGTTTTTAAAATCTGCGGTTGTTGCCATAAAATATCTTCAATTTGATTATCTAAATATTTTTTTGCAAAAATATATCAAAATTTGGAACAGAAAGGTGTTGGATAGTTATTCCTTTCCAAATTATAAAATCCGGCGGTCAATTTTGCCGTATCCCTTCATCAATCCTCTGGTTGATCGGCTGATAAATGCAAGTATTTCATCGCGGTCGGCAGAGGCGGGGAAGTCGGCTTCGATAATACTTACAGCTTGAGAGGTATTATATCCGCGGATGTATAAAATCCTATACACCTCTTGAATAGCATTTATCCTTTCATTGGAAAATCCTCGTCTGCGCAACCCGATGGAGTTTACACCGACGTAGGAGAGTGGCTCTCTGGCAGCTTTGGTGAATGGTGGTACATCTTTGCGTACAAGGGCTCCGCCGGAAATAAAAGAGTGAGCCCCGATTTGAACAAACTGGTGCACAGCAGCCATTCCGCCAACAATTGCCCAATCGTCAATAACGATATGTCCGGCAAGTGTAGCAGCATTGGCAAGGATTACATTATCTCTTATCACACAGTCGTGTGCGATATGAACATAGGCCATCAACAGGCAATTATTACCTATAACCGTTTCATTGTTGGCCTTTGTGCCGCGGTTTATGGTTACAAATTCCCGGATAGTGGTGTTGTCGCCAATCTTTACGACTGTATCTTCACCAGCAAATTTCAAATCCTGAGGTATTGCCGAGATTACTGCTCCAGGAAATATCCTGCAGTTTTTTCCAATACGGGCGCCATCCATAATAGTTACATTGCTACCAATCCATGTGCCTTCATCAATTTCAACATTCTTTTCAATGTTCACGAAAGGTTCTATTACCACGTTTTTGGCAATTTTTGCCTGTGGATGAACATAAGCTAACGGTTGATTCATTTTGAGTTATTTTTTACTTATTTGAGCAAGCATTACACCCTCCATAACTACTTTATCTCCTACATAGGCTACTCCTTTCATGTGGCAAAGCCCTCGGCGGATTGGTGCAATTAAGTTTAAACTGAAAATTATAGTATCGCCTGGAACAACTTTGTTGCGAAATTTAACCTCATCTATTTTTAGAAAAAAAGTGAGATAGTTTTCCGGGTCAGGCACTGTATTTAAAACCAAAATACCGCCGGTCTGTGCCATAGCTTCTATTTGAAGCACTCCCGGCATGACAGGCTCGTCAGGAAAATGGCCAACAAAAAAACTTTCGTTCATGGTAACATTTTTTAAACCAATGACGTGTGTATTACTCATCTCGAGTATCTTATCAACCAATAAGAATGGCGGCCGGTGCGGTAGGAAACGCATGATGTCTCTGATTTCAAAAAGTGCTGGCTGATTAGGATTATATTTTGGAATTGCCTCTTTTGATTTCTGGTACAACATCTGTTTGCGAAGCTCCTTGGCAAATTTAGTGTTTGCCTTATGTCCAGGCCTGCTGGAGATGATATGCCCTTTGATAGGTTTGCCTACTAAGCTAAGGTCTCCCACAACATCTAAAAGTTTGTGACGAGCCGGTTCGTTTGGAAAGTAAAGATCAAGATTGTTTAAGATACCCTCTGATTTGACCTCTACACTTGGTTTGTTGAAAAGCTTTGCAAGACGATCCAACTCCTGTTGAGTGATGGCTTTATTGACGAAAATTATGGCATTGCTTAGGTCTCCACCTTTGATTAAATTGTTTTTAAGCAAAAATTCAAGCTCGTGCAAAAATGCAAATGTACGACATGGGGCTATCTCTACCGGAAAGTCTTCGATGTTTTCCATTACGGCGTTTTGCGTACCTAATACCCGTGTTTCAAAGTCAATCATAGTGGTTACCTTGAAATGGTCGTAGGGAATGGCAATAAACTCGCTTTTAGTTGAAGGGTCATTAAATGTGATCACCTCATTAATTTCGAAATAGTCCTTTTCGGAATCTTGCTCAATATAGCCTGCATTTATCAATGCTTCGGTAAAATATTTGGAGCTTCCGTCGGTAATTGGTGTTTCCGGCCCATTGATTTTTACAAGGCAGTTATCAATTTGCATTCCCGCAAGGGCAGCCATTACATGCTCTACAGTATAAATTTTTACCCCTTTCTTTTCTAAACAAGTGCCTCGGTTAGTATCGGTAACGAAATCAGTTAATGCTTCAATCTCAGGCTCCCCTTCCAGGTCAATTCTTTTGAAAACAATTCCATGATTTTCAGGAGCAGGTTCAAAGGTCAGGGTAACGACCTCGCCAGTGTGTAAACCCGATCCTGAAATTATCGCAGGTTTTTTTAGCGTTCTTTGCTTCATTATTGGCAATGAATAATTTTTAATTGGCTGCAAAAATAAACATATTTCATATTGTTTTCAAAAGTAGTAAGAGCATTATAAAGGGATGCTATGCCCTGCTGGATGTTGAAGGCTACAAATAAAAAAAGCGAAAATGTTTATGTTGATAATGATTTGCCGCTAACCTATTTGCTTTCCATTTCCTTGATCTTTTTTTCCAACTCATCCACCTTATCAACGAGTTTTTGCAGATTCCTGAAATGGACGTAGGCTTTCTTATATTTTCCAGCGTCAAATGCAGGTGATCCCATTACTATAGATTCGTCTGGCAAACTGGTACTTATCCCCGACTGGCCTGCTATTTTAACATTATTCCCCACCGAAAGATGTCCAACGATACCTACTTGTGCTGCTATCATACAATTACGACCGACCTTACCTGACCCGGCAACTCCTGATTGTGCTGCTATCACAGTGTTTTCGCCAATTTCTACGTTATGTGCTATCTGAATAAGATTATCTAATTTGACACCTTTACGTATTATGGTAGAGCCTAAAGTCGCTCTATCAATAGTGGTGTTAGCGCCTATTTCAACATTGTCTTCGATAATAACATTACCTATTTGAGCTATTTTTTTGTAATTGTCATCGCTTTGAGGTGCAAATCCAAATCCATCAGCGCCAATGATAGCGCCGGCATGGATCACGCAGTCGTTCCCGATAACATTATCCGAATATACTTTTACGCCCGAAAAAAGGGTAGTTTTTGAGCCAATACTTGTATTATCACCAACATAACATTGCGGATAAATCTTTGTTTTATCTCCTACACAGGTGTTGTCGCCGATATATGCAAAGGCGCCAATATAGACCTCCTTACCTATTCTGGCTGATGGGCTTATAAAGGCCAATTCCGAAATGCCGGATTTGTTCAGCTTAATCTGATTGTACATCTCCAACAGGGAGGCAAAGGCAGAGTAAGGATCATCTACTCTGATAAGCGTTGGCGTAATTGTTCGTTCGGCAACAAAACTTTTTGACACAATCACTATGCTGGCTTTCGATTGGTAAATATAAGAGGTGTATTTGGGATTTGCCAAAAAGGAGAGTGTGCCGGGCGTGCCCTCTTCAATTTTAGAAAGTCCGTTTACTATGGCGTTTTTATCACCCTCTATTATTCCATTAAGTAGCTTAGCTATGTCTGTTGCAGTAAATGTCATTGTGTTTGAAATTAGCGATTAGTAAAAAAGTTAATTGGTATCAAACGGAGCTTTTGGATAGCAAATAAAATATTTTTTTACCGTTTTTGATAATACCTCTGCGGTAAGCTGGTCTGATACTTCGGCTATGTCGAGTAATTGGCCATCTTTGAATAAAATATTTATACCCTCATGAGTATGGTCGTAAGCGCTATTCTGGGCGCTTCCCGATAAAACAAAATAATTGACTTCATCAGGGGATAGATCATAATAACTGATGACGCTTTCTTTTCTAAATTCAATCTCCTCTTCGGTGATAGGTTTATTTTTAATCTCTGTTCTGAAAAGATTTCTTTTAACAAGGCTCTGGCAAAGTAACGAAAGCACATGATCATCGCATTTAGCCCATTCCTTGATGGCTGTGAATACATCAAAGTCGTCAAGTGTTCCGAAACTGTTTAAAAGGAGGGGGTTATTTAAAAAGTCATTCTTAGTAAATCTATTTTTCATAAAAAGCTTAAGTGTGGCAGTTCCGAACAGATCGTTGCCATCGGCAAAAAGAAACTTCGCTCTACGGATAACCTGAAGCAACATCTGCTCGGCCGAAAGAACTGTTTTATGAAGGTAAACCTGCCAATACATCAACCTTCTGGCAACAATGAAGTTCTCTATGGAATATATCCCTTTCGCTTCTATCACCAGATTGTTACTTACAACCTCCATCATAGTTATGATACGGTCGGAGTTAATAACTCCTTCGGCTACTCCGGTAAAATAACTATCGCGTTTAAGAAAATCCAATCGGTCGGTATCAAGTTGGCTTGAAACAAGCTGATGAAGAAACGATTTGGAACAATCTCCGGAAAATATTTTAATAGCTAAATCGAATATTTCTCCAAATTGTCTTTTAAGACGTTCCAAAAAAAGAAGCGTCAACTCTTCATGTGAGAGTTCTTCTACAATCTTTTTTTCTAAAGAATGTGAGTATGGTCCATGGCCTATATCGTGTAACAAGATGGCGATCAGGGTAGCAAGTCGTTCATCTTTTGAAAACATGTGTCCTTTGGATGAAAGGATTTCAAGCGCTTTCTGCATCAGATGCATAGCGCCGATAGAATGATGAAACCGTGTATGTAACGCTCCAGGGTACACTAAATGCGTCAGCCCAAGTTGTTTGATCCTTCGCAACCGCTGAAACCAAGGGTGTTCAATAATATCGAAAATTAATTCGTCGTTAATGTTAATAAAACCGTAAACGGGATCGTTGAGGATTTTTTTCTTTCTTCCAAATGTCTCTTGCATATTGCGCCAGATATGTAATTTACGGTTTGATCCCAACAAAAATGTTGGAAAGTCAAAATAATAATTTGTAAAAGCTTGTTATAAAGATAATAAACCGTGCAAATTTAATTTAAAAACTAATTCGAACTTATTTTATGGAGAAAATCAAAATTTTGTGGGCTGATGATGAGATTGAATTGCTAAAACCACACATCATTTTTCTTGAGCAAAAGGGATATCACGTTGTTACATCCAATAACGGAGATGAAGCGTTGGATATACTGAAAGAAGAACCTTTTGACATTGTGTTTCTTGACGAAAACATGCCAGGATTGTCCGGCATCGAAACGCTTTCCAAAATAAAAGTCTTACAGCCTAATTTGCCGGTAGTGATGATTACCAAAAGCGAGGAGGAGACAATAATGGAAGATGCTATCGGTGGGCGAATATCTGATTATTTGATTAAACCAGTCAAGCCTAATCAGATATTGCTAAGCCTGAAAAAGAACCTCGAAAATAAAAAAATAGTTAGCGAAAAAAAGACTTTTGCCTATCAACAGGAGTTTCGCGATATTGGCATGGAAATCTCCAAAGATTTAGATCATAATCAATGGACTGAAATCTATAAAAAGCTTGTACGTTGGGAGTTAGAGCTTCAACAATCTTCTGATGAAGGAATCATAGAGGTTTTAAAGATGCAAAAGGAGGAGGCCAATCAGATATTTAGCCGTTTCATAGCCAACAATTATCAGGACTGGCTTACAAGCAGTGAACCTGATAAGCCTGTACTCTCGCATACAGTGATAAAAGAGAAGCTGTTCCCAACGCTTGATTCTACAACGAATACCTTTTTCTTACTGATTGACAACCTTCGTTATGATCAGTGGAAGGTGTTGCAACCTATTATCGAGCAATATTACCGGATCGAAAGCGAGGATATATATTACAGCATTCTTCCTACAACAACACAGTATGCACGTAATGCATTGTTTGCCGGACTATTGCCAACCGAGATAGAAAAAAAATATCCGAATTATTGGATAAATGAAGATGAAGAGGGTACAAAAAACCAGTTTGAAGAACAACTATTTGCTGAACAGCTCAAGCGTTATGGTAAAGATATTAAGTTTTCGTACCATAAGATACTCAATCTTCAGGCCGGAAAAAAATTAGCTGATACCATATCTAATTTATTGCAAAACAACCTTAATATGATTGTTTATAATTTTGTGGATATGCTCTCGCATGCACGAACCGAGATGGAGATCATTCGCGAACTTGCTGATGATGAGCCTGCATATAGGTCGCTCACTATCTCATGGTTCGAACATTCACCATTGATTGATATCATAAGGTTTATTGCATCAAAACGACTAAACCTCGTTATCACAACTGATCATGGGTCAATAAGGGTACAGAATCCGGTTAAGGTAATCGGAGATAGGAACACTAACACCAACCTGCGATATAAAACTGGGAAGAGTTTAAACTACAATAAAAAAGAGGTGTTTGAAGTGCGAAATCCGTCAGATATTTACTTGCCAAAGCTAAATGTAAGCTCCTCATTTATCTTCTGCAAAAATTACGATTTCTTTGCCTACCCGAATAATTACAACTACTACGTAAACTATTATAAAAACACCTTTCAGCATGGCGGGATATCTATGGAGGAGGTTTTAGTTCCATATATCAAGCTGAAGGTCAAATAGTAATTAAATTGTAAGCGATAAATGCCAAAGTCCTTGGGTAAAAAGATTTCTTGAAATTTAAACTCGCTGTTGCGACTTTGTTTTAAAGTGATTTAGGGATGTGCTTCTAAATTATAATTCTTTTGAATATGACGACCAAATTGATTGTAAAATCGGAGGCTGAACTTTTTGATGTAGCTGCTAAATTGCTGGGAAAATATCCTGAATCCCGCATTTTTGCTTTATATGGTGAAATGGGAGCCGGTAAAACAACCTTTGTGAAAAATGTATGCCGGCATTTAGATGTTTTTGATAACGTTGTTAGCCCTACCTTTTCCATTATAAATGAATATCATACCCTAAATAATCAATCGGTCTATCATTTTGATTTTTATCGGATTAAAAAGATTGAAGAGGCTTTTGATCTTGGTTATGAGGATTATTTCTTTAGCGGTGCATTTTGCTTTTTGGAATGGCCTGAGCTTATTGAATCCTTGCTGCCCGAAGATGCTGTAAAAGTTAGGATATCCACTAATGAAGACGACCAAATCAGGCTTTTTAGTTTTTGAAGGTCAGCAATTGATTTTTTTTGTCAGAGCCGTAATTTTGATATAGTTATAAAAAGGTTTGGTCTATTTTTTTTCATTATTAAATAAAAAGAGTTTACTTTTGATACGAATTTGGAAAACAATAGGATAGAATAATAAATGACTTTATAAATGAATGCAACAATACGGGAAAAGCTTTTGGTACAAGAGGAGATGCTTGAAATTGCTAAATCAAAGGCTCAACTGATTATAGGCCTACCTATGGAATCCTCATTTCAGGAAAACAGGATCGTATTGATACCAGACGCGGTAAAAACGCTTGTAAAGCAAGGTCATCAGGTGCTTGTTCAGCGAAATGCCGGTGTAGCTTCACATTTTCCTGATCATGAATATTCAGAAGCTGGAGCTAGAGTTTGCGAATCTGTGCAAGAGATTTTGCAGGCTGATGTTGTTTTAAAAGTCTCTCCGGTTTCGGAAAGAGAGCTTATGTTGATGAAAGGTAAGCAGTTTCTTATTAGCGCCCTGCATCTTAAGATTCAAAACCGCAATTATTTTCAGGGATTGATGCAGAAGAAAATATCGGCTATGGCCTTTGAATTCATAAAAGATAAAACAAATGCTTCGCCTGTAGTCAGGTCAATAAGCGAAATTGTCGGTTCTGCTTCTATCCATATTGCTGCTGAATACCTCTCTCATCCTGATTTTGGGAATGGTCAAATGTTAGGTGGTTTTACCGGCATAGCGCCATCGGTTGTTGTGATAGTTGGAGCTGGAACGGTGGGCGAATACGCTGCTCGTATGGCTATTAGTATGGGCGCTGCGGTCAAGGTTTTTGATAATAATGTTTACAAACTCCGAAGGCTGAAGTCGGAAGTAGGGCAAGGGTTGTTTACCTCAACACTTCAAACCGCTGAGCTGCAAAAGGCAATACGCTCGGCAGATGTATTGATATGCGCTGTTCATGCAAAGTTTCACCAAAGTCCTGTTTTGATTACTGAGGAGATGGTAGCCTCTATGAAACAAGGATCAGTAATCGTTGATGTTAGCATTGATCAGGGCGGTTGTGTCGAAACTTCAAGGATTACCTCTCACGATAAGCCCGTCTTCAATGTTCATGGTGTTACACATTATTGCGTAACTAATATTGCTTCCAGATTTCCAAATACCGCATCCATAGCTCTCAGTAATTTTTTTGCTCCAATGCTTATTAAAGCCGGTGAACTGGGCGGTATTGAAAAACTATTATTACATGATTTATACTTTCGGCAAGGACTTTATACCTATCATGGTATTTTGACTAATAAAATTATAGGTGACTATTTCGGATTGCCTTATCAGGATATGGACTTACTGATGGCAGCATTTCATTAATCAAAATTTCTGATTCCGATACGGCTATTTGATCCATTTCTTCATCCACTTTTCGTTAACTGCCACTGCCACTACCTCCCCTTTAGCACATAATTCGCCTCCACCAAACAAGTTTACTTTTACCGTTACTCTGTTACCTTCTGTTTTTTCGACTGTTGCTCTAAGCTTTAAAGTTCCGTGCAGAGGAGTAGGTCTTAAATAATCAACATGTAATGATGCAGTAACGCAACGTATTGGTGGTTCGCTGCCCATTTCGCGGCCCTCTTTGCGATAAAGTGCAGCAGAGGCAGTGCCTGTAGAGTGGCAGTCAATAAGCGAGGCTATAAGACCGCCGTAAACGTATCCGGGTATGGTGGTGTGCCATGGTTTTGGAGTGAATTCAGCCACCGTTTCTTCACCATCCCAGAAACTCTTGAGTTGATGCCCATGTTTATTTAAACCACCACAACCGAAGCAACGGTTAAAGTCGTCAGGGTAATAATCTTGAAAAGCTTTTTGACTCATTTTGAGTGATTTTTTAATTTTTCAAAAATCTAATTTTTATATTAAACAGGGATTAACCCTATTTTTTAATATGATAATGTATTTAAATCCAGCGTTTTAATAAATTATTTTCAGTAATAGTTTTTTATATTTAATTTTAATTACTTTTGCCGGCTAAAGCTAAAAACGGAAAAATGAAAACATCAGTGTTGAAATCCTGAGATTCACTATTTTTGTTTGTGCTTTTAGAGTAAATCAATGTCTTATTTTTTTATTTTTACATTATGAACATTTTTGTTGCAAACCTGAGTTTCAAATTACATGAAGATCAGTTAAAAAAAGTTTTTGAACCTTATGGCGAGGTTGAATCTGCCAGGATAATTGTGGATCGTCGTACTGGACGTTCTAAAGGATTCGGTTTTGTTGTGATGCCAAACGAAGATGAGGCAGAAACTGCTATTAGGGAACTTAATGATTTTGAGGTAGAAGGTAGGAAATTGGTTGTAAAAGTTTCCGAAGAACGCCCCGAACCTAAACGTTTTACAAGTAGGCGTGAATAATCACTAACAACTCTTATTAATAAGATTTTTGAGGCAGGCTGTAAAAGTCTGCCTTTTTTTATTTTAACTCACATCATGCCTTTTTTTATTTCGGTCAACACATTGTTAGTGATTCAACTAATTGTATGAAGTCTTGCAAACTTCTCCAAGGCCTATGTTTCAAGCTACTCTTTGTCATAAACAACACTGCCTGCCATTTTTTAAATGTTCTATAACGGGATGAAAATTGGCGATGGTCATGTTTTTTAGCGCTGAACTTAATGCGAAACACAGAAGTTGAATTTTGATCCCTATAGTTACCGGAATTGATACCAAGTTGTTCAGTTTGCCTATTGCTAATTTGGGAATAAATGTAGCTCCAAATAAAGACACTTAGGCATTTAGCAGCTCAGCCATTTTTCTGCCTATATCTGCCGGTGAATCAACAACATGGATGCCGCATTCGCGCATTATTTGTTTTTTAGCTTCTGCAGTATCGTCTTTTCCGCCAATGATAGCGCCGGCATGTCCCATAGTACGACCTTTTGGTGCAGTAGCTCCAGCAATGAAACCGACTACTGGTTTTGTGCAATTTGCTTTATAATAATGAGCTGCTTCGGCCTCCATCGTGCCTCCGATTTCACCAATCATCACTATTCCTTTTGTTTTTGGGTCCTTCATGAAGAGTTCAAGCGCCTCTTTAATTGTTGTGCCGATTATAGGATCGCCTCCAATACCGATAGCTGTTGTTTGTCCCAAACCGGCTTTAGTAAGCTGATCAACGGCTTCGTAAGTGAGCGTTCCGGAACGTGAGATTATGCCAACGCATCCGGGCGAATGGATAAAACCTGGCATAATACCTATTTTTGCTTCACCAGGGGTAATGATACCGGGGCAGTTTGGACCTATTAAACGAGAATTCTTGTCTTTCAGATATTCTTTTACTATGATCATATCTTTGGTTGGAATACCTTCGGTAATACATACGATTAGCTTTATTCCGGCATCGGCGGCTTCCATGATGGCATCAGCAGCAAAAGCCGGCGGAACGAAAATCACAGATACGTCAGCTCCGACCTCTTTTACCGCATCAGCCACAGTATTGAAAACAGGCCTGTTGAGATGTGTCTGACCACCCTTGCCAGGTGTAACCCCTCCAACTATATTGGTGCCGTAAACAATCATCTGGCTGGAATGAAAAGCTCCCTCGTTACCGGTAAAGCCTTGTACGATAACTTTTGAATGTTTGTCAACTAAGACGCTCATTGTTGCTAAATTATGAATTGATTAAATAAAAATTTGAGAACAAAAATATTCCGTTTTAGTAATTTGCCGGCAATTATTAACTATTTTCGAAAAAATTATTTATAAAATTATGGTTTAAGCAATTTTTATTAATGATTACTTAGTGACTTGAAATTAAAATAACGCATTGAATATCAATGAATAAACATTATTGTTGAAAAGTTTTTAGATAAATGTAAAAGATTATCATCTTCCAATAATTAATGGTATTGGTAAAAAGCTAATTTTGCTTGTATCAAAAACCGAAACAGATAGTTATGGACACAAATGAAATGATTTGCGCACTTGCTACCGTTCCAGGTACTGCGGCCATTGCTGTTATTAGAATTTCCGGTTCTGGCTCTATCGAAAAAATAAGTTCGTTATTTAAGCCTGCTAAAAGCAATTTTAATCTTTCTGAGGCTAATAGCCATACCATCCATTATGGAGATATAATTTTTGACGATGAGCTTTTGGATGATGTGTTGGTTAGTGTTTTCAGAAACCCACATTCCTATACGGGTGAAGACTCTGTTGAGATCTCGTGTCATGGGTCTCCCTATATTCAGCAAAAGCTTTTGGAAAACCTGATCAATTCTGGGATAAGACTTGCCAGGCCAGGTGAATTTACCATGCGAGCCTTTTTAAATGGAAAAATGGATCTTGCACAGGCTGAAGCTGTTGCCGATCTGATTGCCTCTAACTCCAAAACTGCTCATAATCTGGCTATTGACCAGATGCGAGGAGGGTTTTCAAAAAGAATAGGGGAGTTGCGCAAAGAGCTTATTGGGTTTGCTTCGCTTATAGAACTTGAATTAGATTTTTCTGAGGAGAATGTTGAATTTGCAGATCGCCAGCAGCTGTTAGACCTGATAAGAAAGATAAAAACCGAAATAGAGAGCCTTATTCAATCTTTTAACTTTGGAAATGTATTAAAAGCTGGAATTCCGGTTGCAATAATTGGGAAACCAAATGTAGGAAAATCTACCTTGCTCAACACCTTACTTCAAGAAGAGAAAGCTATAGTTTCGGAAATTCCAGGCACAACACGCGACTCAATAGAAGATACCATTATTATAGATGGCGTGGCATTCCGATTTATTGATACTGCCGGTCTTCGCCCTACCGAAGATACCATCGAGACAATCGGTATAGAACGTACATTAGAAAAGATAAAACAGGCACGGATAATTCTGTTTGTATTTGACGTAGCTACTTGCACCATGGATCAGATAAAAGAGGTAATCGAGGAACATCGTCATTTGATAAACGACCCTTCAAAACGCGTGATACTCATTGGTAATAAGATTGACCAACTGATAGAGATTCCAAAAGGCTTTAAAGATTTACTTGAAATGGAGACTATTTTCGTCTCGGCAAAACGTAAGGAAAACATAAATCTGATTTCAGATAGTCTGTTGAAATCGGTGTCAAGAGAGCAAATTGAAGACAACGCAATTGTATCAAATACACGCCACTACGAGGCATTATCAAATTCGCTCGATGCTCTTAACTCGGTGGAAGAAGCAATGTTACAGGGTATATCATCTGATCTGGTAGCAAGTGACATACGGCAAGCCTTATACCACCTTGGAACAATTACCGGCCAGATTGTCAACGACGACATACTTAATCATATTTTTAAAAATTTTTGTATAGGTAAATAAATTATTCTAAAGAATAGTTTAAAACATCTATGAAAGCAATAAATCCTTATTAGCAATTTAGAAAATCAAGCTGATCTTACGAACTACAAAATGCTAATCAGAGTTGCTGAGAATTAATATTTCTTAATATGCTTATCGAGGCCTTATCCGAACAAATTTTGAAAATCCGATAATGACAATGCCGGATAGAACAGTTAGTTTCAGGTTTTATGAAGAGCTTAATGATTTTCTCCCGAAGGAGAAACGAAAAAAGACTTTCTCGTATAATTTCCGCTATAATCAAAGTGTAAAAGATGCTATTGAAGCTTTGGGAATACCACATGCAGAGGTTGATTTGATCCTTGTAAACGGAAATTCGGTTGATTTCAGTTATGTTTTAAAAAATGGCGATTATGTTTCTGTTTATCCGGTTTTTGAGAGCCTTGACATTTCATTGGTTTCCCGGCTTCGAAATGCGCCATTGCGTCAGGTAAAATTTATATTAGATGTGCATTTAGGGAAACTATGTAAATACCTGCGGATATTAGGATTCGATACATATTATCGGAATGATTTGGAAGATAGCGAAATAGTTTCCATTTCGGTAAATGAAAACAGAATAATCCTAACGCGTGATATTGGGATACTGAAGAATGGAAAAGTAACGCATGGGTATTGGGTTCGCTCCCAAAATTCGAGGCAGCAATTATGGGAGGTTATTCATAGATTTGATTTGGAAAACATTTTACAGCCCTTTTATCGGTGTATTAGTTGTAACGGACTGATTCATCCGGTAGAAAAAGAAAAAATAGAGCATCTGTTGCGAGAAAACACAAAACGATTTTTTACAGATTTTTATCAGTGTAACGATTGTGGTAAAGTATATTGGGAAGGTACGCATTATGAAAATATGCAGGAGTTTGTGAACAATATTATATCAAGAAAAAAACTGCTAATAAGGTAAATTTTGCCTATTTTTGATTTTAAAATTTAAGTTTTCGATGCATCTCAAAAGACCTACTTTATTGATTGATAAACAAAAGTGCTTGGCCAATATCCGGTTGTTTGTCGTCAAAGCAGTTAAGTACAATTTACGATTCCGCCCTCATTTCAAAACTCACCAATCGGCTGAGGTTGGTAGCTGGTTTAGGGAGTTTGGGATAGATAAAATAACGGTTTCGTCGGTGATGATGGCTGAGTATTTTGCAAAAAACGGTTGGAATGATATCACCATCGCTTTCCCAGTGAATATTGCAGAAACTGACGAGATCAATATTTTAGCAAAACAGATTAAATTAAACCTTTTAGTTGAAAATGTTGAGGCTGTCGGATCATTATCCCGCACACTGAAAAATCCGGTGGGTGTGTATGTAAAGATTGACACCGGTTATCATCGTAGTGGCATTGAAGTGGAAAAGTATGATGCCATTGCTGATCTGATTAATATTATTAGAAGGGCAGAAAATTTGAATTTTAAAGGATTACTTGCTCATAATGGGCTTACCTACTTACAATCAACGCCTGATGCAATTTGTAAAGTGCACGATGAAAGCCTGACAAAGCTGAAAAGGTTGAAAGATTCTTTGAAAAAAGCAGGTATTAACCCTGAAATCTCTATTGGCGACACACCTGCAGTTTCCCTTTGCCGGAATTTTGAAGATGTTGATGAAATTCGTCCTGGCAATTTTGTTTTTTATGATTTGATGCAACAGGAACTCGGCGTTTGCCGATACGACCAGATAGCTGTTGCGCTTGCCTGCCCGATAGTCGCAGTACATGTTGAGCGTTTAGAAGTTGTTATTTGGGGCGGCGCTGCTCATCTCTCAAAAGAGGCATTAAATGATGAAGGTGGTGGAAAGGTTTTTGGAAAGGTTGTTCTACTTGATAAATTTGGCTGGACGTTACCATTAGATGGAACTTTTGTAAAATCCGTTTCGCAAGAGCATGGGATAATAAAAACTACCCCTGAACATATTGACAAATTCAGCCCTGGGGTATTTATTGGCATTTTGCCTGTACATTCTTGCCTTACCACTATAATGATAAAAGAAATATTGACTTTAAACGGAGAGGTAATTCATACCATGAATTGCTAATCTGTGTTAAACTTTTATTATTGCCAAAATCATTATAGGTCTATCAGGTTTCGGCTTCAACACTATTTGTTGAGGTTTCTTCCAACTCATCAAGGATTTTGTTGACGTCCTTTTCAGTGGAAATCAGTTTGTTTTTACAAATTTTGATCAACTCGGCGGCTCGTTTAACTTTTTCCGAAAGCTGATCTATTCCTGTTTCCCCCTCTTCGATATCGTTGACGATCTGCTGAAGTTCCTCAAAGGCTTCGATGTATGTTAGTTGTTTAGCCATGGTCTTTATTAATTGATTTATGTGTTATTTTACTTTTGATTGCTCCTTTGAATAAAATAGTCTCAACTTCATCGCCAACAGATGCATTATTGGCTTTTGTCAGCGCTTTTCCATTTAGTAACGTTATGCTGAATCCTCTTTTTAGAACATTATCAGGATGGAGCGCTCGAAGTTGATTTTCTGTTGACAGAATTTCATTACTGAAATTTTTTAACAATATCCCGGAGTTTTTTTTCAGATTCAGTTTTAAATTCCGGATCTTATCAAATTCGTTTTTATAGGCCGATGGTGTATGTTTATTTAAATTGAGCTTTAAGGCTTCTAATTTTGAAAGCTGTACTTTATACTCCGAACGTATGTTTTGCCTGATCTGTTGGATTTTGCTAAGAATAACCTCGCTTTGCGTTGTTATCTTTTTTTCGGCTACCGATTTAAAAAACCGCATTTCATTTTTCAATTTTTGTTCGGCGGAGCTGATTTTTTGTTGCGAAAGTAATTTGATCCTCTTAGCAGCTTCGGTTACCGGTATGTCGAAGTTCCTGTACTTTTGAATAAGAAAATCTGCCAGCTCGGTAGGGGTAATTGCGTTGATGTGTGCCACCATCTCTGTTACTGTTTCATTTGTAGAATGCCCGATACCGGTTAGTACTGGTAAAGGAAAAGTAGCTACGGCATGTGCCAGTTGAAAATTATTGTAACTTGTCAGTCCAATATCGCCACCTCCACCTCTGATGATTGCCACAGCGTCGAAGTGATGTTTTACTCTGTTTATCCTTCGCAACTGTCCCATAATGGACTCGGGAGCTTTATCGCCCTGCAAAAGTGCAGGAAAGAGCATTGTGAAAAATCTATAACCCCAGCGGTTATCGTTGATGATTTTCATAAAATCAGATAATCCTTTACTGGTTTCGACAGAGATGATGGCAAGGCGCTGAATGAGAGGGCTGGCTTGTAAACGTTTATTTTGGTCGAAAATATTGGAACTTTTTAACCGGTTAATGGTGTTGAGCTTTTCACGTTCTAAATCGCCAAGAGTGTAGGAGGGATCAATATCGAGTATGGAGAGGCTAAGACCATGTAAAGGAGTGAATGATATCTTTGCCAGGAAAAGAATATTAATTCCGTCTTTCAAAGGCTCGTTGAGCACTTTCAGAAAGGTAGAGTTAATTCGTTGGTAGTCAATATCCCAAAGGGTGGCTCTGATTTGAGCTACTATCTTTTCCTGCTTACGTTCCAGTAGATCGGGATAACAATGACCTGAATATTTATAATAATTTAGCTTGTTCATCTCGGCCTTTATCCAGTAGGTATCTGAATACCACTTTTGAAATGCTCGTTGGATGCTTTGTGTGATCTCAAGCAACGAAAAGACTTTATGGCCCTTAAAATATTCTGACATTGAATGGTTTTGGTCTTAGCAAATATAAAAAGTTGTTTTATAAAACTTTTTTTTAGAACGTAATTAATATGGATCAACATCTACAATTACCCTGACAGATTTGTGTTTGGCGTTTTTAGTAAAATAATCTAATAACTCTTTTACATCCTCTTTAAGTTGGCTTGTATGTTTAGTTTTTTCTAATTTTATCAATATGTTTTTCAAATAAAGGCCTTTAATTTTTGACACAATTGGGAATTCAGGCCCTATAACTCTGTTACCGAGTTTTTGCTTTAATAATGAGGCAAGCTCATAGGCAGCTTCACTAACCTTTTGTTCTTGTTTATGCTGTAGCTGTAGTTCGATAAGCCTAAAAATTGGCGGATATTTAAATCGTCGTCGTTCTGCGATCTGGTTTTGATAAAGAAGGTCGTAGCGGTTGTACACCACATATTTTATTACTTCATGGTCGGGGCGGTAACTCTGTATGATTACTTTCCCGCGTTTGAATTTCCGGCCTGCTCTGCCGCTAACTTGTGCCATTAATTGGAAACTCCGCTCAAACGATCGGAAGTCAGGGTAGCTAAGCAGATTGTCGGCATTGAGGATTCCAACAACACTCACATTATCGAAATCGAGGCCCTTGGTAACCATTTGCGTGCCTACTAATATATCAATCTTCCGCTGTTCGAAATTACTGATGATATTTTGGTAGGATGATTTTGTTCGGGTTGTGTCGAGGTCCATTCGCGTAATAGAGGCTTTTGGGAAAAGTAAAGCCAGTTCGTCTTCAATTTTTTCGGTGCCAAACCCTTTCATGTGTAGCCCGGTATAACCACATTCAGGACATACTGCAGGAATGGGGATCGAATATCCGCAATAATGACATTTGAGCTGGTTATTTTGCTTATGGTAAATCAGGGTTACATCGCAATTTTTACAACAAGGCGTCCATTGGCACATACCACATTCGATACGAAGCGAGTATCCACGGCGATTTTGGAAAAGTATGATCTGTTCCTTGTTTTCCAACGCTTGTTCAATTAGATTTATTAACAATGAACTGAAATGCGATTTCATTGTCTTTCTTCGTGTTTCGATTTTTAGATCCGAGATTATAATTTCGGGTAACTCCATTCCGCCATACCTTTCGTTAAGTGTAGCAAGCGCATATTTGCCCGATTTTGCATTAAAGTAACTCTCAATAGATGGAGTTGCCGATCCAAGCAAAACGCGGGCATTGTGCATTTGTGCCAGAACTATTGCCGAGTCTCGTGCCGAGTAGCGCGGCGCAGGAGAAAATTGTTTGTAGGAACCGTCGTGTTCTTCATCTACAATGATAAGCCCAAGATTATTAAAAGGTAAAAACAATGCCGATCTGGCGCCAAGAATAACGCTGTACTTATCAGTTGCATCGGTTAAGCTATCATATTCTTGTATCACTTTGTTCCAGATTTCAACTCGCTCCATCATGCTATATCTGGAGTGATAGACACCAACTTGATTTCCAAAATATTTCCTAACGCGATTTATCAACTGTGTGGTTAATGCAATTTCGGGTAATAAGAATAATGCCTGTTTTCCGCTATTGATCACTTCATCAATTAGCCGGATATATATTTCGGTTTTTCCGCTTGATGTTACACCATGTAGTAAAGTAACATTGTGATTTTCAAAACCCTGTTTTATATGGCTGAACGCTGTTTGCTGTGGTTCTGTTAATATTATAGAAGAGACCGGTGTTGTAACCTCGAAGGACTCAAGACGGCTACCAGCTTTTTCAATTATTTCAAAAACCCCCTTTCTTTCAAGAGCAGTTATCTGTTGTGTGTCAGCAGAGGCAAGTTGAAGCAAGTCGGATTTTTTAATCATCGCATTTTCATCCGAAAAGTCATCTATATTGCTTAAAAACGAAATCATTACCTCCAATTGTTTGTAGGCTCTTTTTTCGAGTGAATCCATCAATGTTTTAATGGCCTCTTCGGTTCTGTATTTTTCGGTAAGTCGCATCCAGGTTTCCATCTTCGGGCGATAAACCTCTTTTAACTCCTCCTCCAGTAACACTACATTTTTCTCAATCAAATTTTTTATCAAAGGGATCACCTTTTTAAACTCCACAATGCGGGAGACCTCAGAAATAGTTAGCGATTTTTGTATATCAATAGCTTCAGCCACTAAATATTCGGTATTGTTAAGCTGAGAGGTGTCGCCATTGAACGAGGGATTTTGCACTATACGTGTTTCACTTGCAAGTTTTAATGCCGATGGCAATGCGGCATTCATTACTTCGCCTTCGAAGCACATATAATAATCTGCCATCCAATCCCAAAAATGAAACTGTATTGGATTTACAACCGGCGTATGATCAAGAACTGAAATAATGGGTTTTGCAGTATAATTTTCAGGCTTGTTGTGGTGTAATGTTTTAACAAGACCAGTATATAACTTTGATTTTCCGAACTGAACAACAACTCTCTTACCAGGCTCAACTTCAACATCTAAACCTGACGGTATTTTATAAGTAAAACTCCCAGAAAGTGGAAGTGGTAGTAATACTTCAGCGAATAAATCATCCATTTTTAAAGCTAAATTTGAAACAAAAGTAAGGTTTAAAATAGTCTGACAGATTTAAAATCAAAGGAAGAAAGTATCAATTGAAAAGGCTGTTATCAGCAATTGGTTCGATTATTTTTGGTGAATTATTACGAGGTGAGTTTACAAGATTCGAAATACGATATGCCGTCATTTGTTCTGCCGGAAAGGGCTTTAGCAGATTTGTAAGTTCTTTTTCGTCGGTGTTATTAATCCATAGATCTTCACCTTTTTTATCTAAAATAACTGGCATACGGTTATGAATCTTAGTCATTAATGTATTTGGTTGGGTAGTGATAATGGCAAATGAAAAAATCGTTTCACCATTTGGTAGCTTACATTTTTCCCAAATACCGGCCATCGAAAAGATATTTTGATTTTTGAGAAATATCCGATAAGGAATTTTTTCTTTTACTTCTTGTTTCCATTCATAAAAAGCATCTGCAGGAACAAGGCATCGTCTTTGTCTGAAAGCATTTCTGAATGATGGTTTTTCTAAAATGGTCTCGCTCCTTGCATTGATAAACTTGTTGCCAATAGAGATATCTTTTGCCCAAAATGGAATAAGCCCCCAGCGAAAAAAGTTGAAACCTATTGATTTATCGTTTGTGATCACCGGTAAAAGTTGAGAAGGAGCACAGTTGTAGTTTGGTGTTAAATCGCCGTCGTTTACGCTAATGTCATAATGCTCGTTTACGATTTTTAAATCCGGAGCAAAAGAATATCTGCCACACATTTGTATTATGTTTAAGAAAACAATTTACAAAAATAAAAAGCTTCCTTTAATGGTTATATTTTATACCGACAGATGAACAACCAATTTTTACTTATGTTAAAGGATGAAAACTATATTTTTGCAAAAAAATCGAAGGTAAGATATGGAAAAATTAATGATAGATACCAACCTTGATTATAAGGTGAAAGATATTAATCTGGCTGAGTGGGGTAGGAAAGAGATTGAGATTGCTGAAAAGGAGATGCCGGGTTTGATGGCAATCAGGAGGCAGTATTCAGAAGAGAAGCCTTTAGAAGGTGTACGTATTAGCGGTTCGTTACACATGACCATACAGACTGCTGTGCTCATTGAGACTTTAACTGAGCTTGGCGCTGACGTACGATGGTCGAGCTGCAATATTTTTTCAACCCAAGACCATGCTGCTGCGGCTGTTGCTTCACGTGGAGTACCGGTATTTGCATGGAAAGGTGAAACCATTGATGAATATTGGTGGTGTACTGCTCAAGCGCTATCCTTTCCGGGCGGTAAAGGGCCTCAATTGGTGGTGGATGACGGTGGAGATGCCACATTGCTATTGCACAAGGGAGTAGCCGTTGAAAAGAATCCGGAACTGCTGAAAGCACAAACATCAAATGCCGAAGAAAAAGCAATAATGGGTCTGTTACAACGTACTTTTGTGGATGACCCAAAAAAATGGCATCGAACGACAGAAGAGTGGTTAGGTGTGTCGGAAGAGACAACAACGGGTGTCAACAGGCTTTACCAGATGAAAGAGCGTAACGAACTACTTGTGCCAGCGATCAATGTGAATGATTCGGTAACCAAATCAAAATTCGATAATTTATATGGCTGCCGGGAGTCGTTAGCCGATGGAATTAAGCGGGCTACTGATGTAATGCTTGCAGGAAAGGTAGTGGTAGTGTTAGGATATGGCGATGTAGGGAAAGGATCGGCAAAATCAATGCGGGCTTATGGCGCTCGAGTGATAGTTACCGAAATAGATCCAATTAATGCCATGCAGGCCTCAATGGAGGGTTTTGAGGTAACTACTATTGATGAAGCTCTTAAAGAGGGACAAGTTTTTGTTACCGCTACCGGAAATAAGGATGTGATAACGCTTGATCACATGAAAAAGATGAAAGATGAAGCAATTGTTTGCAACATTGGCCACTTTGATAACGAAATTCAGGTAGAAAAGCTTAACAGCGACCCTACAGTAAGAAAAATTAATATCAAACCACAAGTTGACCGATATACTTTTGACGATGGACATTCTATTTATCTGTTGGCCGAAGGGCGATTAGTTAACCTTGGTTGTGCCACAGGACATCCATCGTTTGTGATGAGTAACTCATTCAGCAATCAGACCTTGGCGCAGATTGATTTATGGAAAAACAGAAACAACTATAAAGTAGATGTTTACCGCTTACCGAAAATCATTGATGAAGCGGTTGCCAGGCTTCACCTCGATCATCTTGGAGTGAAGCTTACAAAACTTACCCAGGAACAAGCAGATTATATAGGAGTGCCGATTGGTGGGCCTTACAAGCCTGAGCATTATAAATATTGATTAACAGATCTTATTCTTTTTAAGAATCTCCAACAAGTAAACGTAAACTAATTAAGCTTTTATTTGATTTTCTATATCTGCACTATTTATGCAATCAATGGAGGCAGCGATTGTGTTTGAAAGGATTCTGATAAACTAATTGTAAATGCGCAGGGTATAGCCATCATAAAAGGTTTTGTATGGGTAGAGTGCATATTTTGCCGGCCCTTCGTAAACAGTACCATCAATGATCAACCACTTGCTGTTGGTACAAGTATCAATTATAAAAAAGCCCGATTCATCAACAATCACTCGGTTGTATATTCCACAACTATCCTTTTTGTACGTGGGAGTTCGCTCATAAGCCTTGAATTCATTAGAAGAAAGCCGATAGGCAATAATACCTCTGCTTGGTGGCTCGGCATAAAGATAAACATATCCTCCAGGCGAATTCAATTGTATATATTCGGTGGAATTGGGATAAATAGTGAGATTTACATAGCCCACATCAATAGGTGGTTGCTCATCCTTTCCGCATCCGCCAATAAAGAAAAAACAAACAACGAGAGCGGCCAAAAATAATCGGGAAAGAAAATTCGTTCTTTGTTTCATCTAAAAGTATTTGAGTTTCTTAAATCTATCATTTTCTTGCTTACCGAAACTGATTCTGATCAATAATGAAAACGAAAATATGGATTTAATATTTCGACTGATTTGATATGCTAAGGGGTAAAAATTTAATTTTTCTTATCAGCGTTTTGTTAGTTTTAATAACTGCCGAAGGTTGTAAAACTCAGGCAATAAGGAAACAAAATAGAATTGAGAAAAAATTAGTCGAAGAGGAACGTAGAAGGAAAAAAGCCTATAAAGCATTAAAAAAACAGCATTTTCAAAGGCAGACTAAAGAGACGCAACAAAGAATGAAAGCTTCGCAAAAAAGACAAACGAATTATCAGAAAAGTCTTCGCAAATGAATTTTTGGCCGCTTTAATCAATTAAAGGTTACCTAAATTTTTCTTGAACAACATTTTAATATCTTAATTTTTCAAAATTGTTGGGAAATGATACGCCTATTGAGTCTTTGTTTAGTAGGTTTTTTATTGTTCTGATTATGAATACTTCATAGAGGATACAATCTTGCCATATTAAAAGTTTTAAGTAAGTTTTTTTAGTGCATTAGCCCGAAATATCTATTTTTACAAAAAAATTAAAGCTTATTAATAATCAAACATTATTTTTGCAAGGTTTTAAAGGACTAATGATCTGAAAAATGTAGGAATATGGAAGACTTGTTTTACTTTTTGTTGTTGGTTGCTTGGTTAGTCTTTTCATTTTATCAGCAAAATCAGAAAAAGAGACGAAAGGAGGCTGCAAAAGCTGCGGCTGAACGTGCGAAAATTGATGAAATGCGAAAAATAACACAGGAGGTGCAGCAAGAAAAAGCAGAAGAGGAGTCGCCAGGGAAAGTTATCGAAACTATTTTTAAAACTTTGTTGGATGACGATACTGAAACTTCATTAGAAGAGGAAACCATTGTTGAACCTGTTGTTAATTATGATGAAGATATCATTGAAGAAAAAAACATTTATCAAAGGTATTTTGAGTCAAAATTTTCAAAAGATCAAAAAATATTGGATAAAGAATTTGAAAGTCATGATAAAATCACTCCCACAATTCCTGTAACAATTGAAGAGGATTATGAAAAATTTGATTTAGCTGAAACTATTGTACAGTCTGATTTTGATTTACGTAGTGCAGTTATCTATTCGGAGGTTTTAAAACGAAAATTTTAATTCAGTTTGAATTTAAATAATAGTAAAAACTGAAAAGGTTTGTTTGTACGATTTAAATATTACTAATTTAGCCGCCTTTAGTAAAATGTAAAATCTTATATAAAATTATATGGTATGTTAAAACATTTACTTTTAACAATTGTGAGTTTGTTGGCAATTAACGTGATGCTGTTTTCTCAAACGGGATCCATTCAAGGTAAGGTTCTGGATGTTGAAACAAACGAGCCAATTCCTTTTGCCAACGTAGCCATTTTTTCTGGGGGTAGCCTCCTCACCGGAGCAACAACAGATTTTGACGGCAAGTACGCCGTTAGGTCGTTAAGGCCTGGTAGCTACTCTGTCAGGGCTTCTTTTATTGGATATCAAACCAAAGAAGTTGCCGGTGTTATTGTTCGCGCCGATCAGATCACTTTCGAGAACATTTCATTGAAATCTACTACTGAGGTTCTTGAGACGGTGGAAGTTGTGGATTATAAGGTGCCGCTTATTTCCAAAGACCAGACAACCTCGGGCGCTACCTTGACCTCGGAAGAGATTGAGAAGATGCCTAACCGATCAGCAACTTCAATTGCTACAACTGTCGGAGGTGTTTATTCAGATGCTGACGGAGGAAGCATTAGTATTCGAGGACAAAGAGAGGAGGGAACGGTGTATTATATTGATGGAATGCGTGTGTTAGGCTCTGCTAGTATGCCTGAGTCATCAATTGAACAAGTATCGGTTATTCTTGGAGGAGTGCCGGCCAGGTTCGGAGATGCTACAGGTGGTATTATCAGCTTGACAACCAGAGGGCCGTCCAGCGAATTTGGTGGCGGGCTTGAACTTCAAACTTCCGAATTCCTCGACAGATTCGGATATAACCGCCTCGGCTTTAGTTTGCAAGGTCCAATTTTAAAGAAAGACATGGGAACGTCGAAATCTTCTGTATTAGGATTCTTTGTTGCAGGAGATGTGGTTTATCGCAAAGATGGCAGACCGGCTGTTAGGGGTACACTGGATAAAATAACCGACGAATACCTTGCTTATCTTAAAGAAAACCCATTAAGACCGTCAGGAACAGGATTCGGAACATTTGATAATAGCCTCTTTACGAGGAGAAATAATACCGAATCAATCCATTCATCACTAAATACAGAGTCTTTAAATGTAAGCTTATCAGGTAAAATTGATATTAGGGTTTCTCCTACAATAAATATGTCTATTGGCGGCTCATATAACTTGCAGGATTATAAGGCATTCCAATATGCAGGTTCATTGTTTAATTGGGAAAACAACCCTCATGTTTACAATAATACGTGGAGATTATATGGAAGATTGACTCAACGCTTCCCAACTGATAGGGAAAGTGGATCGGCCATTAAAAACGTTTTTTATACTATTCAGGCAGACTATTCTAAGTTTTATCAGGTTGTTGAAAATGAATCACATCGCGACAACATTTTTAACTATGGTTACCTTGGAAAGTACGAGACTTATAAACGTAGATCCTACGAATTAGGAACAGATACCGTTAATGGTCATATTTATACCAATGTTTATGTTCAGAATGCTTTTCAAGACACAGCTTTTACCTTTCAGCCTTATGATATGAACCCTGTGGTTGCACGCTATACGGAGCAATACTATGAATTTTATCCTGAAAAAGGAGATTGGCGAAATCCTTCAAGCGGATATTGGTTAAATGCAAATCAGGTACAACTTTACGGTGGATTGCTAAATGGACAATCTCCTGATAATGTTTATACTATGTGGCAGGGTGTTGGCACTCAGTATAATGGTTATTCCGTTTCTGATAATTCGCAAATAGGTATTTCAGCTAATGCTTCAGCCGATATTGGTAACCATGCAATTGAATTTGGATTACAATATGAGCAACGTACTAATGCTTACTATGGTTATGGGCCTGTAGGACTTTGGACTATGATGCGTCAGATTGCCAATGCACATATAAACGAGCTTGACAAAAGCAGCCCCCATCTTCTGATGGTTGATGGAGTATTCCAGGACACCATTAATTATGATCGCCTATATAGTTTTACCGATCAGAGGATTTTTGACATTAATCTAAGGAAAAAACTTGGTCTTGATCTTCAAGGAACAGATTGGATTGATATTGACTCATATGATCCTAATAGCAAAACCATCAATTATTTTGATGCAAACGGCGTTTTACATAAAAATGCATCTTTAGGCGACGGCTTTACAATTGACATGTTTTCGCCCGATGAATTGTTTAATGACGGCTATAGTTATGTAGGCTTTTATGGATATGATCCTTACGGAAATAAATTAAAAGGACGCCCTGCATTTGATGACTTTTTCAATAAAACAGAAAGTATCGTTTTACCTAACGGTCAGGTAAAATATTACAATACCCGTGATATTGGATCTTTCCAACCTATTTATATGGCGGGGTATATTCAGGATAAGTTTGCCTTTGACGACTTGATCTTTAATATAGGTGTAAGAATTGACCGTTTTGACGCTAACCAAATGGTATTGAAAGATCCATTTTTATTTTATACAGCCAAGACTGCTAAAGAGGTGGATAAAATTGGGGGACATAATGTTAGTCATCCTGGAAACATTAGTGGCGATGCTGTAGTTTACGTAGATAATAAGGATAATCCAACAGAAATTACAGGATATCGTAAAGGTAATGTATGGTACAATTCAACTGGTGGTTTAATTTTAAATCCCGACCTCCTTGATGCTGGTAACGGTATTATACCATATTTGGTTAACCCTGACCAAAAAAAGATTAGCTCTGATGCCTTTAAGGATTATGATCCTCAGGTGGAAATTATGCCTCGTATCTCTTTTTCATTTCCCATCTCTGATGAAGCTTTGTTTTTTGCACATTATGATATTCTTACACAACGTCCAACCTCTGCTTTAAGGATGGATCCTACAGATTATTTCTTTATTGCTCAAAGAGGACTTATTAACAACCCTGATTTGAAACCTCAAAAAACAATTGACTATGAGTTGGGATTCCAACAAAAAATAAGCAATACATCTTCATTGAAGATTTCGGCCTTTTATCGTGAAATGCGCGATATGATACAGTATTATCGTTTCAATGGAGCATACACTGGCATAACACCTTATTATGATAGTTATATTAATTATGACTTTTCCACAGTCAAAGGCCTCACCATTTCCTATGACCTAAGACGAACAGGAAACGTAAGAGCCAGATTTGACTATACTCTGCAGTTTGCCGAAGGCACCGGATCGAGTCCTAATACATCTGCTGCACTTATTAGTGCTGGGCTGCCAAACCTAAGGCAAATACTTCCACTCGATTGGGACAGAAGACATTCATTCAATATTAGTTTTGATTACCGATTCGGAGAAGGTAAATCTTATAACGGTCCGGTAACCAGCAAGCAGGTAAAAGGAACTGATCAGGTGAAAACTATTCAATGGCTCCAAAATACCGGAGCTAACCTAACAGTGAGTGGTGGATCAGGCACGCCATTTACCCGTTCATCTAATATTATCGGTGTATATAGTGGCGGCGGCGGATATTTGCTTGACGGCTCAATCAACGGATCGCGCCTACCGTGGCAATTCCGTATGGATGCACGTATTGACAGAGATATAAATGTGACAGGCAAGCCTAACGCAAGAACATACCTTAATGTATATTTGCAAATTCTTAATTTATTGGATACAAAAAATATTATTTATGCTTATCCCGCTACAGGCAGCGCTAATGATGATGGTTATCTTACAGCGCCCGAATGGCAAAGTAATATCAATACTGCAAACGATCCGCAAGCTTATCGTGATCTATATGCCTTACGCATGAACTCGCCAGGTAACTATAGCGTGCCTAGACAAATAAGACTTGGAATAATATTCAATTTTTAATCGAATCAAGACTGAAATGATAATTGAAAATAATAAAATTCAGATAGAAATGAGAAACATTTTACGACTACTGTTAGTTTTTGTAATTGTCGGTTTTATTGGCATACAAAGCTATGCAGAGAAACATGTTTTAGACGAGAAATCCAAAGAGCTTAAAGCCACTGCTGCTGGTTGCCAAGCGGGCGCCGGTTTTGCCTGGCTTGATGTAAATAACGTTAGAGCTCGTATCCATACAGGGGGGGATATGTGGTGGAACTTAGATACAGGAGGAGGTGGTGGTAAGGGCCTCTACTTTGTGCCTGGTAATACTCAAAAAACATCTATGTTTTCAGCCGCTCTGTGGATTGGAGGACTTGACGTAAACGGACAGTTGAAGCTTGCCGCTCAACGTTATCGCCAGGTAGGAATTGACTATTGGCCCGGGCCACTCTCACTAGTAGATGCTTCAATAGATGAAGAAACATGTTCCGAATACGACCGTATGTTTAGAATGACACGACCGATGATTGATGATTATCTCGCATGGTGGTATAGCTCAAATAGGGCTGAAGAGTTCCCAAATTATTCAATTCCTGACGAGATATTAAACTGGCCTGCTCATGGTGATGTTGCAAAAGGACAAAGTTATTATCTTGCGCCATTTTATGATAACGACGGCGATGGCAACTATGATCCGACACAGGGCGACTACCCATACTACGATATCGAAAATGCATTATGCCGAACACAAGTACCTACTATGGATGCTCAATATTACTACCCTAACGATCCGAACAACTGGAAATACGGTATCCTCGCCGACCAAGTTATAAAAGGAGACCAAACACTCTGGTGGGTATTTAATGATAAAGGAAATATACATACCGAAACCAAAGGCGCAGCTATCGGAATGGAGATTAGGGCGCAGGCTTTTGCTTTTGCAACAAATGATGAAATTAATAATATGAGTTTTTATAGCTATGAGATCATCAATCGTTCGACCTTTTCACTAACTCAAACATATTTTAGCCAATGGGTAGATTCTGAATTGGGTTATGCATGGGATGATTATGTTGGATGTGATATAGATAGAGGGTTAGGATATTGTTACAACGGTTACCCAATAGATGGTACCGGCGAAATAGAAGCCTATGGAGAACAGCCGCCTGCTGTTGGTGTTGACTTTTTCCAAGGACCGTATATGGATCCCGATTTTATTGATAATCCGAAATACACTTTCATAACAAATGCACAAGGTGATACTATTGACAAAATACAAATTTGTGATGTTAGTATCAATGGAGTAAACTTTGGTGATGGCATTGTGGATAACGAGCGTTTTGGGATGAGACGATTTGTTTATCATAATAATACCGATCCGAACCCTGCTATTACTGACCCACACACTGCTCCAGAATATTATAACTACTTGAGAGGGATTTGGAAGGATAATACCAAAATGGTTTATGGTGGTACCGCACATGTCAGCGATCCTAAGGCTGTTGGACCTGAATGCGATTTCATGTTTCCGGGCGATACTGATCCATGTAACTGGGGCACTGGAGGAATACCTCCAAATGATGGCTATAATCAGGATGGAAAATACTGGACTGAAGAGACGCAAAATAATCAACCTGGCGACCGCCGCTTCATGCAATCTGCTGGGCCTTTTACTCTTGAACCCGGCGCTGTGAACTATATTACGGTTGGTATCCCATGGGCCCGCGCTACAACCGGTGGAGCCTGGGCATCAGTAGAATTATTACGGGTGGTGGATGATAAATGTCAGGCACTGTTTGATAACTGTTTTAAAGTTTTGGACGGTCCAAATGCTCCTGATCTTACTTTCCTTGAATTAGATAGGAAGTTAGTTGTGTTTATATCGAATCGAAAAGGATCAAATAATTACAGAGAAGCATATAATGAGATTGACCCAAATATTCAATTAATAGAAGATTCAATACCACTACCACAACATGTACAGGATTCCTTACGTACATATGCCTTTGAAGGATACCAGATTTATCAATTACGTTATCCTGAAGTGAGCGTTGAAAGCCTTAAAGATCCTGATTTGGCTAGGTTAGTTGCTCAATTTGATGTGAAAAATGGAATATCAAAATTGGTAAATATCTATTTCGACCAATCTGTTGGTTTTAGTGTACCTGTTGTAGAAGTTGTTGGACGCGATGAAGGAATTGAGCACTCTTTTGTTTTGTCCCATGACGCCTTTGCCGAGAAAGACCCAAAAATGGTCAACAACAAACAATACTATTTTTTGGCCATAGCATATGCTTTTAATGAATATGCACCATACAGTGAAGAACCTGGCGTATTAAACGGGCTTTACGGACAGAAAAAGCCCTATCTTGCCGGCCGAAAAAATATAAAAACTTACACTGCAATTCCTCATAAAACCGTAGGAGGTATGGTTCTTAATTCAGACTACGGCGAAGGATTTGAAATTACGCGATTACAAGGACAGGGAAATGCAGGAGTAGGTGTTAACCTTTCAAAAAGTACAATAGATGAGATTTTATCCAAACCCCCAATAGCTTATCAATCAGTAGTCAATCCACCTTACGGGCTCGCAACGTTAGAACAAAATCTTATTCCTAAAACTATTTTTGGTGATGAAGATTACCCCATAGCATATATGCCTAAATATGAAAAAGGAAGAGGCCCATTAAAAGTTAAGGTAGTTGATCCAATGAATGTTAAAGCCGGGAAATATAGGGTAGAGCTTTTTAATGTTGAAAATACATTTACAATTAATAATGTTGGGGATACAATATGGGATGAAGCCGGAATTGCCAGAGCCAATTGGAAATTGACTGACTCGAACAATAATTCATGGGTGTCAGATACTACCATAGAAGTTCGTAATGAGCAGCTAATCCCTGAATTGGGAATATCTATTAATGTTGAACAAATTCCATATCCCGGTAGTGAAAAAGCTTCAAATAACGGATTTATCAGCTCTTCTGTAGTATATAGTGATAGCTCACAGATATGGTATTCCGGCGTACCTGATCAGGATGTTCCCACATCACCATTAAACTGGATCCGTTCGGGTGTTTATGTGGATGGAAACAGCCCATACAACGACTGGAACATGAGTGCAATGAAACCGTTAGATGCAAATCAGAATTATGGAAAGGTTATTCCAATGTCTGTTGACTTTTTTGGTGGTGAAATATCAGGTGGAACGTGGGCTCCATTTCCAATGGTTGCCCAACGCGGGAATTTGGACTACGGGCATGGACCTTTGCCTACGGGAACGAAGCTTTCAACACACACACTTATGCCTACTGCAAGTATGCATGTTGTGCTTACTAGTGATAAATCGAAATGGACACGGTGCCCGGTTGTCGAACTGTGCCCCGACCCAATGCTTGCTGAAGGAAATGCAGCCCAATACACTTTGCGAAAATCACCATCGGTAGATAAAGATGGAAATTATGCCGATCCTAATGCGTCGCCTAGCTCTAATCCGGAAGATCCGAACTATATTTCTGCAAAAGGAATGGGTTGGTTCCCTGGTTACGTAATAAATGTTGAAACCGGTGAACGACTTAATGTAATGTTCGGGGAGAACTCCTGGTTAGCCGGAGATAACGGTCGGGATATGAAGTGGAATCCATCATCTACATTAGTAAATCCAACCAATTTTGCTCCTGTTTTTGGAGGTATGCACTATCTATATATCATGGGTAATAGACAAATAACAATAAAATCAGGTGTTATTCAGTTTAATTTCACTTTCCCGGCCTATGATGCTGGAAATAAGCTTATGCATGTTTTCAGAATCAGCCCCGACTCATTGCCAGCTAATGTAGTGTTACCTGCTATATATCAGAGCTCATTGTGGATAAATATTCCGCTAAAGGTTCCTGGGCAGCCTTGGCTACCTGAAGGAAATGACGCTACCATTAGTATTAGAGTTGCCAAACCTTACGAACGTTTCATGTCAAACATACTGCCAAGCGATAATCCAATGAATATCAATGATTTTAATCCAATGTATGAGTTTGATGCAACGGGAATGGAGGCAATACCTTTTGATGCAAAACAAAATGAAAAACATTTAGATCGTATCAATGTGGTGCCAAATCCATATTATGCTTATGCTGATGGACCTGGTTATGAACGAAATCAACTCGATACAAGGGTAAAAATCATTAACTTGCCTCCACGTTGTGTTGTTACTATTTATAGTATTAATGGAACTTTGATCAGGCAATATAACGTGGATAAAACCGGGGTGGCAAACCCAAGCTCTTCAATAAAAGGCGAAGATACCGATGCGCAGACTTCTATTGACTGGGATTTGAAAAATTTTGCCGGAATCCCGATCGCCGGAGGCCTATACCTTATTCATGTTAAAGAGACAGGCGGGCGAAACGGCGAAAGAGTACTCAAGTGGTTCGGCTCAATGAGACCTGTTGACCTTAATACATTCTAATGAAAACAGTTTGGAAAAATTTAATAATAAAGAATTATGAAAAGTTTTTATAAATATATCGCAGCAATAACCTTCTCAGTAGCTCTGTTGTTGCCATCGTATAATTTACTGGCTGGTAATCCCGACCGTTCTGGGCAAGCCGGTGCATCCGAACTGCTCATTAATCCTTGGGCTGGATCATCAGGCTGGGGCGGCGCTAATATTGCTTGTACAAGAGGCCTCGAATCAATTTATACCAATGTGGCAGGTACAGCATTTACCGAACGTACCGAATTAATATTTGCCAATACAACTTATCTAAAAGGTGCGGATATCAACATCATGACTTTTGGCTTCACACAAAGGGTGGGCGAAGCAGGTGCTTTATCCTTGGCGATCATGTCAATGGGGTTTGGCGATGTTAGTAGAACAACTATTAATAATCCCGACCCTGGAGACGCTATTATTGGAACATTTGCACCTAACCTGATGAACATTAATATTGGCTATGCTAAAATATTTTCCAATAGTATTTATGGCGGATTTACTATAAAAATTATCTCGGAATCAATGGCTGATATGAGCGCTCAGGGCGTAGCTATTGATGCCGGCATTCAATATGTTACAGGTCCTATGGAGAATATTAAATTCGGTATTGCGCTGAAAAATGTCGGACCGACTATGAAATTTTCAGGCGATGGATTAACATTTCGAGGGTTCTATAATCAATTTTCAAGAACATCACCAACGTTTGTACAACCTTCGTCAGAATATGAGTTGCCGGCGCAGCTTTCTATTGGAGGCGCATACGATTTCCTTTTTGGAGATAATAACCGGTTTACGTTGGCAGGAGCATTTATCTCTAACTCATTTACAAAAGATCAATTTAGTATAGGAGGTGAGTTCTCACTGAAAAACTACTTAGTATTGCGAGCAGGTTATTTATATGAAGATGGAATTACTAAAAAATCCGATAGAACTACAGTATATACCGGCCCAAGCGCCGGACTGTCGGTGCAGATACCGCTTAATAAAGAAAAAGGTTCCATATTTTCTGTGGATTATTCATATAGGGATACTGACCCATTCAGTGGAGTACATACTATTGGAGCTCGTTTTACCTTGTAAAAAATTAATCCTATTAGGATAATCTATTTATCCTTAGAAAAGATTTAAAGACCCTTTTTAAAGAAAGGGTCTTTTCTGTTATTATGAATTGACTAATGTGAAACTTTACATTTTATGAACGAAATAAAATACTATAACGAAGAGGGATTAAAAAGACTTGAAGATGAGCTTCAAAATCTTATTGCTGTTGAACGACCTGCTATTGCACTAATGATTGCAGAGGCCCGTGATAAAGGTGATCTTTCGGAAAATGCTGAATATCACGCAGCTAAGGAAGCCCAGGGAATGCTTGAAATGAGAATTTCAAAACTTGAGGAATTGGTTCGTAATGCCAGAATAATTGATGAATCAAAACTTGATGTTTCAAAAGTTCTTATTTTGTCAAACGTAAAGATTAAAAACATTAAAACCGGGGCTATGTTGAACTACACTATCGTACCTGAGAGTGAGGCAGATCTGAAAACAGGAAAAATATCAGTAAATTCTCCTATCGCTAAAGGCTTGCTTGGGAAAAAGGTAGGAGATAGGACCGAGATTGCTGTGCCCGCAGGAATACTTACATTGCAGATTGTTGAGATTACTCGTTGATTTACAATCATACCTTAATTGAATGTGCTAAATGAACCATCATTTAGCATTTTTTTTTAAAAAGAGTAACTTTGCTCAAATATTAAAAATATTAAAAATGAGCACCATCTTCACTAAAATTATTAATGGCGAAATTCCATGTTATAAAATTGCCGAAAATGATGATTACTTCGCTTTTCTTGATATTAACCCAATGGCAAAAGGACATACATTAGTTGTAACAAAAGCTGAGGTTGACTATATCATAAATCTTACCGAAGAACAGACGAAAGGCCTTTTTGCTTTTGTACGTCGCATTGCCTTAGCTCTGAAAAAAGTGGTTCCTTGCAAAACAGTTAGCATTTTTGTACTTGGAATTGATGTGCCGCATACCCACGTGCATCTTATACCTTTTAACAATATTGAAGATGTTAATTTCAAAAAACCTGCACTAAAACTTTCAAAAGAAGAATTTGAACATATAGCTCAGCAGATCAGCGCTAATGTAGAACTTTAAAAATGAAATGAGAAAAAATTTTGATTTCTTAGTAATAGGATCCGGAATTGCAGGTTTGAGCTTTGCCCTAAAAGTGGCTGATTTTGGTAAAGTATGTATTGTTACTAAAGCAGAAGCAAAAGAGACGGCCACCCTTTATGCTCAGGGTGGGATAGCAGCAGTAATGTACACTCCGGATACTTATGAAAAACATATCAGAGATACGATGATTGCCGGCGATGACCTCAACGATCCTAATATTGTGAGGATTACAATAACTGAATCTACTGATCGTATTAAGGATTTACTGAAATGGGGTGTTACTTTTGATAAAACTAAAAGTGGCAAGTTCGATCTTGGACGTGAGGGCGGGCATTCCGAATATCGTGTGCTTCATCATAGGGACAATACAGGAAAAGAGATTCAAAATGTTTTGCTGCACGAGGCATTAAAGCATCCCAATATCTATTTGTTGGAACATCACTTTGCCGTTGAGTTAATTACCCAGCACCATCTTGGTGAAGTTGTAACATCTTCAAGAGATGATATTGAGTGCTACGGGGCATATGTGATGAATGTGAAGACTAACGTTGTGGATACTATTCTAGCACGATTAACAATTTTGGCAACCGGTGGTATTGGTAACGTTTATGCTACTACCACAAACCCGCCGGTGGCGACAGGCGACGGGATAGCTATGGTGTATAGGGCTAAAGGAGTAATTGAAAACATGGAGTTTATCCAGTTCCATCCCACAGCATTATATAATCCAAAAGAGAAACCTAATTTTTTGATAACTGAAGCTCTACGTGGATTTGGCGCTATTCTAAAAACTGTTGAAGGCGAGTCATTTATGCAGAAGTATGACGAACGCGAATCTTTAGCCCCACGAGATATTGTGGCAAGGGCAATTGATACTGAGATGAAAATTAGTGGATCAGATTATGTTTATCTCGATTGCAGACATTTAAATAAAAATGAACTGATTAGTAATTTCCCTACAATATATGCAAAATGCTTGAGCATAGGTATTGATATCACAACATCAATGATTCCTGTTGTGCCAGCATCTCATTACATTTGCGGAGGTGTTAAAGTGGATGAATACGGGCGTAGTTCTATTAAGAATCTTTATGCTATTGGCGAATGTGCTTCTACTGGATTACATGGCGCAAATAGGTTGGCATCCAATTCTTTGTTGGAGTCGCTGGTTTTTGCTCATCGAGCCGCCATGGATGCTAATGAAATTTTTATGCAAAATGAGTTCAAAGAAAATATTCCAGAATGGTCGGACGAGGGAACAGTTTTAAATGAAGAGATGATCTTGATCACACAAAGTATTAAAGACCTTCAAACGGTTATGAGTAGCTATGTTGGTATTGTGCGTTCAAATTTACGTTTAAAACGTGCATTAGATCGCCTGGAAATTTTATATAAAGAGACAGAGGATCTTTTTAAAAAATCAATTTTATCTCAGGACATTTGCGAATTGAGAAACCTGATCAGCGTAGCCTATCTTATTATTAAAATGGCAATGAAAAGAAAAGAGAGCCGTGGGCTGCATTTCTCGCTTGACTATCCTCGTATTGAAGATAAATCAGAAAATTATAATTCGGTAGTTTAGAAAAAGATGAATAAAATTCAATTCTTAAGATTACTTACTGACCCGGCAATGTTGAAGCCTGTGCATAACAGCCAGCTTAAAGAAATTGCCGACCAATATCCTTTCTATCAGTCTGCGCAAGTGATTTACTATTTATCGCTTGCTAAATCAGAAAGTGTACTTGCTAACAACCAGATAAAATTAGCTGCCGCTTATGCAATTGATAGGAAACTATTGAAAAATCATTCCGATAAAATAAAGCAGCAACTTTATTTGACAGGTCCATTAGAATCATCTTCATTTTATGAAATATCACCGACGGAAGTTTCAATAGATGAGTTTGATGAAAATGCGACATTGAAAGAGCTACAGGATGATAAATCTGCATTAACTGAACCTGCGGCGCCGCAGCCGATAACTCCCCAATCTTTAATAACGACGAAAACTAATGAAGAACTTATTGATCAGTTCATTCAAAATTCTCCAAGAATTTCACGATCGCCCGATGACTTCTTCGATCCTGATATTGCTGCTAAAAATAGCGCCATAGATAAAGAGGATATTGTAAGTGAAACTCTCGCTCAGATTTATTACAAACAGGGCAAGCTTGATAAGGCAATAAAAATTTATAAAAAATTAAGTAGCGCAATTCCAGAAAAAAGTAGTTACTTTGCAGTCCTAATAAAAAAAATAAAACAAGAACAAAATTTAAATCATTGATATCATGGTTCTTTTCATTCTTTTTACTGTATTAATATTAATTGCAGCAGTGCTGCTGATACTTGTAGTGTTGGTGCAAAATTCAAAAGGCGGTGGCCTGGCTTCCAATTTTGCCGGATCAAATCAATATCTTGGTGTAAGGAAAACAGCAGATTTTTTAGAAAAATTTACATGGACACTTGCCGTTTTAATGTTAGTTTTCGTGCTCGCCTCTTCTAAGTCAATCCCTAAATATAAAGGCGGGGCACAGGATGCTATTGAGAGTGAAATTATTGAAAATATAGAAAATTTGCCTGTTTCAGCTACGGAACCTTTTATTCCTACAACAACTGATCAACCTGCTGAAACAAACCAGCAAGCTTTGCCGGAAGGAGAGTAAAATAATCAAATACCTTTTCTATGAGTGTCAGATTGTTTTGTGACAATCTGACATTTTTTTTATTCATTTATAGTTGAATTGTCCCCGATTAGGTATAGTGAGCTGTGTAACGATTTTAAACTCTGACAAGTTTTCCGTTGTTGGCCGGAAAGTAACATGAAAAAATATCAATTTTAGCTTTGGCATAAATTGTGATTTAAGCGGCGAAATCATTCTGAAATTTTAAATATTAATTTAAACAAAGTAATTTGTATGTCGAAAGTAAGTATTAAACCATTGGCTGACAGGGTTGTTATCGAACCACTTGCAGCAGAAGAAAAAACCGCAGGAGGAATTATTATTCCTGATACTGCAAAAGAAAAACCACAGCGTGGAACTGTAGTAGCAGTTGGTCCCGGCAAAAAAGATGAACCTATCACAGTGAAGGTAGGCGATGTTGTCCTTTATGGTAAATATGCCGGAACTGAGATTAGCATAGACAACAAGGATTATCTAATCATGCGTGAATCAGATATTGTAGCGATTATTTAATAACCATTTAAAACATATTTTAAACATTATAAAACATGGCAAAAGATATCATTTATAACCTTGAAGCTCGCGAAGGTTTGCGTAAAGGCGTTGACGCCCTGAGTAATGCTGTAAAAGTAACGTTAGGTCCTAAAGGTCGAAACGTGATTATTGACAAGTCATTTGGCTCTCCGGCTATTACTAAGGATGGCGTAACAGTAGCTAAAGAGGTTGAGTTGAAGGATCCCGTAGAGAATATGGGAGCTCAGATGTTGAAAGAAGTGGCTTCTAAAACCAACGATCAGGCTGGAGATGGCACAACTACCGCAACGGTGCTTGCACAAGCTATCTTTACTGCTGGTATAAAAAATGTTACAGCCGGAGCCAACCCAATGGATCTTAAGCGTGGTCTTGATAAAGCTGTTAATGCGGTAATCGAACATTTGAAAAATCAATCAAAGGGAATTGGCGACAGTAATGAGAAAATTGAACAAGTAGCTTCAGTTTCAGCTAATAACGACCAAGAGATAGGTAAACTGATTGCAGAAGCAATGAGTAAAGTGAAGAAAGAAGGCGTGATAACAATTGAACAGGCTAAAGGAACAGAAACTTATGTGGATGTTGTTGAAGGTATGCAGTTCGATCGCGGTTATATATCACCATATTTTGTTACTGATACCGAAAAAATGGAAGCAGTGTACGAAAATCCTTTTATCTTAATTCATGACAAGAAAATCTCAGTGATGAAGGATTTGCTCCCTATCCTTGAAAAAGTTGTTCAAACTGGTAAACCTTTGCTTATTATTTCCGAAGATGTCGAAACCGAAGCGCTAGCAACACTTGTTGTGAATAAGCTTCGTGGGGGATTAAAAGTAGTAGCTGTTAAAGCGCCTGGATTTGGAGATAGGAGAAAAGAGATGCTTGAAGATATAGCAATTTTGACAGGTGGAACAGTTATTTCGGAAGAAAAAGGATATAAACTCGAGGATACAGTATTGGAATATCTCGGTCAGGCAGAAAAGATAACAGTGGATAAAGAGAACACTACCATTGTTAGTGGTAAAGGCTCAAAAGCCAATATTGATGGCCGGGTTAATCAGATAAAAAAACAGATTGAAACTACCACCTCAGATTATGATAAAGAAAAGCTGCAAGAGAGACTTGCGAAGCTTGCCGGTGGCGTAGCAGTAATTTATGTTGGAGCGGCTAGCGAAGTTGAAATGAAAGAGAAGAAAGATCGTTTTGACGATGCTTTAAACGCTACACGTGCTGCTATCGAAGAGGGGATAATTCCCGGTGGCGGTGTCGGCTACTTACGTGCTATAAGTGCACTTGACGGCTTAAAAGTGGATAACGAAGATCAGAATACTGGTATCGCAATCCTTAAAAGAGCCTTGGAAGAGCCATTACGTCAGATAGTTGAAAATGCTGGAATGGAAGGATCGGTGGTAGTTAATAAGGTGAAGGAAGGAAAGGGTGATTTTGGTTTTAATGCTGCTACTGAAGTTTATGAAAACCTTTATGATGCAGGGGTTATTGATCCTACAAAAGTAGCTCGCGTAGCTCTTGAAAATGCATCTTCCATTGCCGGTATGTTGTTGACTACCGAATGTGTTCTTGCCGAACATAAAGATGAAAAAGAACCCGCTGGCATGCCTGGTGGAATGCCCCCAGGTGGCATGGGTGGAATGTATTAAAATAAAAATTGCTCAAATTTTAAGAAAAGCTCTCCACTTGGGGGGCTTTTTTTTTGAAATAAAACCAAAATACCTACACGGATAATTAGAATAAAAAGTCAAAAAAAATTGAGGGTTCTAATACTAAACTTAATGGTATTTTATTTTTAGGCTTTTAGTTTTTTGTATTTAATCCTGTGAGGAGTATCGGAACCAAGTCGTTTTTTGCGATTTTCTTCATATTCCGAATAATTTCCTTCGAAATAGTAAACTTGCGAATCGCCTTCAAAAGCAAGTATATGAGTAGCTACCCGGTCGAGAAACCACCTATCGTGCGAAATAATTACAGCGCAACCTGCAAAATTTTCCAAACCCTCTTCTAAGGCTCTCAGGGTATTTACATCAATATCGTTGGTGGGCTCGTCGAGTAGTAGTACGTTAGCTTCCTGCCTTAGCGTTAATGCCAGATGCAAGCGGTTTCGTTCTCCACCCGATAGCACTCCGGTTTTTTTCTCCTGATCCGCGCCACTAAAATTAAATCGTGCAACGTAGGCACGTGAACTCATTGACCGGTTGCCAAGTTGAATAGTGTCCTGTCCTTCCGAAATGACTTGCCATACGGTTTTTTCAGGGTCAATTTCGGCATGGGATTGATCCACATAACCGATTTTAACTGATTCGCCAATTCGAAACGCTCCGGTGTCAGGTTTTTCGCTTCCTATTATCATTCTGAAAAGTGTTGTTTTACCAGCTCCATTTGGCCCTATAATACCCACTATACCTGCTGGTGGCAAAGAAAAGGTCAACTGCTCAAAAAGTACTTTATCCCCAAAAGCTTTTGAAACATCAATGGCTTCAATCACATTATTTCCCAATCTGGGGCCGTTGGGGATAAATATTTCGAGGCTCTCTTCTTTTTGTTTTACATCTTCATTAAGTAATTTATCGTAGGCTGAGAGCCTTGCTTTCGCTTTAGCATGACGCGCTTTAGGGCTCATTCGTACCCATTCAAGTTCACGTTCTAATGTTTTTCTACGCTTGCTTTCTGCCTTCTCTTCCATTTTTAGGCGGTTTGATTTCTGTTCAAGCCATGATGAGTAATTCCCCCTCCATGGAATGCCTTCGCCACGGTCGAGTTCAAGTATCCAGCCAGCTACGTTATCAAGAAAATATCGGTCGTGCGTAACGGCGATGACGGTACCTTTGTATTCTTTAAGATGCTGTTCAAGCCACTCTACCGACTCAGCGTCAAGGTGGTTGGTTGGCTCATCAAGTAGTAAAATGTCAGGTTCTTTAAGTAAAAGACGACATAGTGCCACTCTGCGGCGCTCGCCACCTGATAGATGCTTAACAGGCGCAGTGCCTATTGGACAACGCAATACATCCATCGCACGTTCGAGTTTCGAATCAAGCTCCCACGCCCCATGCTGGTCAATGAGATCGGTCAGCTTGCCTTGCTTTTCTATTAAGGCGCTCATCTCATCATCACTCATCGGTTCGGCAAACTTAAGATTAAGAGCTTCATATTCTTTTAATAAATCAACTGTTTCCTGAACACCCTCTTCTACAACCTCTCTTACAGTTTTAGTATTGTCGAGATATGGCTCCTGCTCAAGTAAACCGATGGAATAACCAGGAGAAAATGCTATTTTACCCTGATATGATGTGTCATGACCGGCAATAATTTTTAAAAGAGTTGACTTACCAGAGCCATTTAATCCGATAATGCCGATTTTGGCGCCATAAAAAAAGGAGAGGTAAATATCTTTTAAAATTTGTTTGTTGGGAGGGATAAGTTTACCAACCCCAATCATTGAGAAAATAATCTTATTATCGTCTGCCATAACTAATTAAATATAAAGATGATGTGTGTTTGTCAAAAGTAATAAAATTCCCTATTGTAAGCCATATTATCTGAACAAGTAGAGTAGCATAGCATTTTTAGAGGCGACTAAAGTTTCAGCCTAAGCCCATTTTCAAGGGAAATGTCGTAAGGCTTTACATCAGTAAATGGATGATTATTGTATTTGTAAACAAAATTAATTGAGAAAAATACTCTTTTTATAATGTTAAATTCAAGTGTACTTTCAGCTACAATTCTAAAGTTTTTTCTATCATTAAACGCTGGTTGGTAGTATATAACGCCGGTAAAGCTCGTTGATTCATTTTTTGACCAGTCGAAACTTATAAAATTCGTTGATCTTATTAATTTGTTGTCAATATTTGTCGGTTCGTATTTGTAATTCTCATGTTCGTACATTAGTCCTGTACTTGCATTAATAAGGATCATTGAATTAGAGTCATTTTTCGATACCGCTTTCAAAATCCTATATTTTATTGCAGTTCCTAATAAATTTCTGAATCTAAGATCTATAAATTCATCATATTGACGTTGTGCAAAATACTCCCAATTAGCTTTATCTGCAAATTTCCACATTCCGCGAAGGTGAATAAAACCTTCGTTTTCGATGCGTTTTTTGCTGGCTGATTTAGCTTCGAAATTTGCTACAAGAAAATAATCAAATTTTGTAGCCGAATAATCAAAACGGCTTGTAGCTTTTAGAGTATTGTAATGTGTGTTTCCTGCTTTTGTGGTGAAGGTAGTTTGTAGATTAGCCTGAAATCCCTTCTCAACATCATACTTCCTGAATTTTTCAGTATTTACCTGGCTGAAAAGAGGCTGAGTAATTAATAAAATTGCACTGAGAATGAATAAACCTGGAAAAACAAAAAATTGTCGCACAATGATAAATCATTTCTAATTAATAAAATTTATAAACTTTTGATTTTAATAGCTATGTAAATCAAGATGCTGCCAAACACTATTGCAAGTGCTCCGGTAATGTAAACCATGGCGGCAATGGACTCTAAAGGATTGGTAAACAATATAATGCCAAAAATTAGAGTGATAATGCTGTTGAAAATCATTACTTTGCGGTAAACTGATCTTTTAATTATTTGAATCAGGATTACTATTTGCAAGACGGCCGTAAGAATAGCCCAGATACCTACTATGATTGTAAAAAGTTCGAGACTCTTTTTTGTGTAAACCACAATAAAAATACCGATGATCAAACTAAGTACTGAACTTAACAGATTATATGGGATAAGTTGTTTTTGATTTATTTTTTTTACTGAAATTATAATTCCTACCACACTGGCACCAATAAGGATTAAACCGAAATATAGGGCTATAGTTTTGGCAGTTTCTAAAGGTGCAAAAATTGCAAAAAGTCCAAAGAGAAAAGCTATAATCCCGTTAATCACTAACAAGGAGCGAAATTGATTTATGTTTTTCATGGAAGAACCTTTTTATGATTTTTAGATAGCGGTATTTTTCATAATTGTATCCAACTCCATAGTGTTCATCTCCCAACTATAGTTTTTAAGTACAAATTGATACCCTGCTTCTGCTAATTTAGCTGATAGCGTATTGTCATTTAACAAATTGACAATAAGGTTAGAAAACTCTTCAACATTTTCTCCAACAAGAATATCTTCGTTTTTCTTGGCATTCAGTGCACTGAATGCCAAGGGAGATGTTATACATGGTATTTTCATGGCCATTGCTTCCAGCAGCTTATTCTGCAATCCTGTTCCGATACGCATTGGAGCTATGAAGATCTTAGCCTGAGCGTAGCATTGTCTTATATCGTCCACCCATCCCGTTACAACAACTGATTCGTTTTCAAGATTTTTTACACGCTGGGTCGGTGTTGCGCCGGCAAGTAGCAATCGGGCATCGGGATATCGCTTTTTTACTTGCGGTAAAATTTCTTTTGCAAGGTATTCGGCAGCATCAACGTTTGGAGGATATCCCATATTACCGATAAACACTATCTCAAATTGTTTTTCGACATCCATCGGCTTGAAAAACTCAGTATCCACACCATTGGGTATGATATGTATTTTTTTTCTTTCAGGATGCGGTATCAAGTCACGGTCGGGAGCAGAAATGATGGTTTTATTGTTGAAAATATCGAAGATGTTACATTCATATTTTAGTAGTCTTTTATATTCCATTCGTAACAGTGGCCTTAGGTAAAATGGTGAAGTGGCAATACGCCGTTCTACACCTTTTGAAAAAACATCCTGATAATCAATGGTTTTGGGTGTTGAGTTGTTTTTAACGTATTCAGCTACTCTGATTAATTGACAATAAATATGATCAGGTTTAACCTCGTTTATGATTTGTTGTATCTGCTGTTTTGCTTTTCGGTTATAAAAATATCCGACTTGAAAGGGTATCCCTTTAAACAGAGCCTTGAAAAGATTGAGGATGATGCTCCATTTACTGATATTTAATATGTATAACCTTTTGCAATAAGGTTTTAATTCGCTTTTGGCATTTGGATGCAACTTTGTGTCGTTTAGTGCACAAAGCGTAATTTCATTCGTTTTCGACAAAAATCTTATCTGGTTGTAAGCTCGAAGCTTATCTCCCTTTTCGAGAGGGTAGGGGACGCGTGGTAATATTACAAGTAATTTCATTTGACAAAGATAATCGTTAGGGTTTATTGTGGTAGTACAAGTGAATGATAAAATTTAGTAAGCTTTTCTATAATTTGTTTATTTGAATGTTCATTTCTGATCAGTTCACGGGCATTAGTGCCAAGCGACAGCACAAATTGCTCATCGTTTACACAGCGTTTTACAGCATTTGCAAAAGCTATTGGGTCGTCAGCTAAAAGAATATTCTTTTCATGGGTAACGTTTATTCCTTCTGCGCCAATTGTAGTTGAGATAATAGCTTTTGCTACAGCCATTCCTTCGATGATCTTGATCCGTATTCCGCTTCCCGAAAAAAGTGGTACAATTTCAATAGCTTTAGAATACATGAAATCGAATGCATCAGGCACCTCTCCAACTATTTCCACATTGGGTAATTGCTTTTGATATAACCATGAAGGCATTGATCTGCCGGCAATGTAAAACTTTAGGTTAGGAAATTCTGGTTGTATCAAAGGCCATACTTTATCGAGAAACCATTTTATGCCCTCTATATTCGGCATCCAATTCATTGCACCGATATGGAATAATGAAGGAAACTCAGCCTTAATACCAGGGTTTTCTTTTATTTTTTCTAGATCAATCCCAAATGGTATAGAGATTATAGGAACTTCGCAACCTGTATTTTTAAAAAAGCTTGCATCTTTACTTGTGATTGTGGCAATACCATCGTATTTGGAGATTATTTCAAGCTCGTAATTTTTTAACTTTTTTGCAAGATGTTTCAGGTAGAGTTTTTTGAGTGGATTAGAACTGATTTCCGCTACACGTTCCCATATCAGATGCTCGATATTATGAGCTCGTAATACGATTTTAGCCTTGGAATTCTCTCTTATTGTTTCTATAAAGGGGCTAATGTATAGCGTTTCAAGCTGAACTATATCAAAAGTGTCGTTTTGCAGGATAGAGATTAGCTTTTTTTCAAATTCTTTACTAATGAAACGTTGAACATGGTACGAATCTTTACTGAAAAGATTAAGCAGAGCATCTAAAGGTTTTATTGAAAGATCAATATAAACTGTTTCAATACCTGTTTTCTGTCGGTAACTTTCGGGTATGTCATTTTCTTTAATAAAGTATTTGTTTGTATTAATTGCAAGCACTTTAACTTGATGGCCGGCTTCAATTAATCCTTCAATTATTGCGTTCATGGCAATAGGCCCTCCCTCTTTAGGCGGATAGGGAGATTTGTTGCAGAGAATCAGTATTTTCATTGTCAATTAGTTTTGTTATCAGATTTTAACAGCATTAATTTAAATATTCTTTTCCACACATCTGCGTCAAGTAATGGCGAATCTGTAGTGGCTTTGTATGTAAGAAATATTCCAAGCGGTAGCAACACCAATGATGCTAACCACATGGCAATTGCGGGATCCATTACGCCTGCGCGTGCATATTTCTCACCCGAAATAGATATAACATGAAAAATTACAAAAAAGATGATTGAAAACACTACAGGCATGCCAAGCCCCCCTTTGCGAATTATGGCTCCAAGCGGTGCGCCGATAAAAAACAGTATGAGACATGCTATGGAAAGTGTAAATTTTCGATGCCATTCTAACTCGTGACGAATTATTCTTTTCTTACGGCCTTCAATATCTTTTCGATTGTATTCTATCTGATTTTTTATCTGACGTGATGATCTTAATGCAATATCAGTTGCTTTAATCATTGAGGCCGTATCTACTTCATTTAGTGAAAAGCTAACATTTTTGTTATTTTCTTTATTAATTAAGGATTCAACTTGATGGAGATGTGAAAATCGTTCGTTCACTATGTTATTTAGGTTCTCTTTCCGCGTCTCGAGATCATTTTTAAGAGAGTCGGTAGCATGGGTTAACTGATCGAGATTCATCATTTGATAGTTGTTTCGGAAAAGTGTTTCGTCAGTACGGTTCATGCCAAAGTCGAGGCCACTAAATGTACGGGTTTGCTCGGAAAAAGAAATACGTTGGAATGGCCTGGTTATCTGATAATTTTGCCTGTCGGTGATCTCTTCATAATTATGCCCGTCATAAAGATTAAAAACGAGCATGGATTGGTTGGCAGAAAGAGCCATTGTGCCATATTTTGCTGTTGTTAATCTCATGTTACCCATTCGGTCGGAATGATTGTAAATCATCACGTCCCGAAGGAGGTTTTTATCCGGTTCTTTTTCTCTTACATAAATGGTGAAGCCCTCGATTCCATTATAGAAAACACCTTCCTGAATATTGAAAGTGAGTTTTTTTTGCCTTACGTCATAAAGCAAAGCGTGGAATTTAAGGTTGGCGATAGGTAAAACATTGTTGGAAAAGAAAAAGGCAAATCCGCTGATGAAGATTGAAAGTATGATTAACGGCATCATGATACGCCGCAAGGCAATGCCCGTTGACTTCATGGCCACCAATTCGTAATGTTCGCCAAAATTGCCAAATGTCATCAGTGACGAAAGCAGGATAGCCAAAGGAAGCGCTAAAGGAACAAAAGTACTAGATGCATAAAAGAGAAGTTCGAGTAGTATATGTAGTTCAAGCCCTTTACCAACTAATTCATCAACGTACTTCCACAAAAATTGCATAACAAGAATGAAGAGAGCTATGAAAAAGGTAAATAGCAGAGGACCGATATAGGATTTAATAATAAACCAATAGAGCTTTTTCAATCCTTTTATAAATATTGAGTTTTATAATTTGTTTTTCGTGCTGTAATTTTTTAATAAATCAATTATCAGAACGTTTTATAATAGCCTTTCAATGTACACAACAGTTAATTTTTACGAAAAATGAACATCTACGAAGTTACTACAAAAAAAGATGCAAAACTCTTTCATGACGTTGCCCGACTAATTTACAAAGGTGATAAAAATTGGATTTGCTTGATGGATTCTGATATTGAGGCTGTTTTTGATCCGTTGAAGAATGGATATTTTAATGATGGAAAAGCCATTCGTTGGATTTTATTTGACGATAGCCACAGGTTGGCAGGTCGTGTAGCAGCGTTTTTCAACAAAATGAAAGCTAATACCTATAAACAACCAACGGGAGGTTTGGGTTTTTTTGAGTGTATTGATAATTATCAGGCTGCTAAACTGTTATTCGACAAATGTAAAGAGTGGCTTCAGCTTCAAGGGATGGAAGCTATGGACGGCCCAATAAACTTTGGCGAAAATGACCAGTATCAGGGGTTGCTTGTGGAAGGTTTTACACCGCCAAGTTATGGGATGAATTATCATCATCCCTATTATCGAAAGTTTTTTGAAGATTATGGCTTTTCGCCATACTTTAATCAAACTACAAATTATCTTGATTTAACAATTCCTTTCCCGGAACGATTTTGGAAAATTGCAGAATGGATTGCTAAGAAACCTGGATTTACTTTTGAGCATTTCAAAATGGCAAATGCCAAAAAATATATTAATGATCTAAAGACTATTTATGATCAGGCGTGGAGCAATCATGAGCATTTTACTCCGTTAAATTCATTAGATATTTTGAGCGAACTGCAAAAAGCAAAACCTATACTTGATGAGCAGTTGATTTGGTTTGCATACCATGAAGGAAAACCTATCGCTTTTTTAGTCATGTTTCCTGATGTCAACCAGATTTTTAGACATTTCAATGGAAAATTAGGTTTGATTAATAAATGCAGGTTTGCTTACTACCTATGGAAGAAGGAGATTACAAGAACAAAGATTACGGTAATGGGGGTAGTGCCTTCATTTCAAGGGTATGGTATAGAGTCGGCTATTTTTAGAGAATTACGTAAAGTTTTTGATCACCGGCCGCATTATACTGAAATAGAATTGTCGTGGGTTGGCGATTTTAATCCGCGTATGGAAGCGTTGCATAAAGCTGTAGGTGGAAAATTTGGAAAAAAGCACATTACTTACCGCAAACTTTTTGCTGAAAAATCTGAGCCTCAACAGGCGACAATTATTAGGAAAGGATAAAGGGGAAATGAGAGTTTAAAAAAATAGGTAAGAGTAGTAATTTGGTATTTAGAAAGTGAAAAGTTTACTTAGATGATGGTTTAGTTCTTTTTCAATACATCAAATAAAAGCTTTTTATCTAATTTTACAACAATGAAAAGATACCCTGCTGTTAAAATTGTATTGATAGTTAGATGTAGCAACTTACTTTCAGGCTTTAATAATTCGCTGGCAAAATATAATGCGATTGCCAGTAAAGGGTAAAAAATCAAGCGTTTGAGGTTGTATGGTATTTTAAAATGCCGTTGGCCAAGGATATACGATAGCGTCATCATTGTAAAATAGGCAAAAAAGGCTGCCCAGGCTGATCCATAATATCCCATAGAGGGTATTAGCAATATGTTGAGAATAATTGTGATTGTAGCCCCAATGATAGACAGAGCTGCGCCGTAAATAGTTTTATTGGTTAGTTTGTACCAAATGGAGAAATTGTAGAAAACACCAAGAAAAAGATTGCCAAGCAATAGCAGTGGAATTACGGCCTTACCTTCTCTGTATGCTGTACCGATAAATAGAATGACTATATCAATATACATCATTGTCAAAAGGAAAATAGTCGAAACAGCAATCATAAAAAGTGTTAGAACATCAGCATACAACTGGCGCGCTCCTACTTGAGCAGATTCATTGAAAAAAAAGGGATCGGCAGCGTAACGAAAAGTTTGAACAAACAGCGTCATGATAATCGAGACCTTATAACAAGCGCCATAAATTCCAACTTGCCCCATTACATCGGTACCCGAAGGGAGCAACTTGGCCAGCAGGATTTTGTCGAGCGAAAGGTTGATAGAGCCGGCTACGGAAACGACAAGTAACGGCCACGTATAAACCAGCATCTTTTTCCATAAATGAAAATTGAAGGAGTACTTTTTCCAGGGGAAATCAGGTAATTGTAAAATAAGGGTTAAAGTTGTGGATATGAGGTTGGAAACAAAAATATAACTAACGAGATCGTCAGGGTTAAAAAAGCTCTTGACAAACGATGCAAGGTTTGTGTCGGGGTATGTCTTTAGGATAAAAGGGCAGAGTAGTATAAAAAAGAGATTTAGCCCAATGTTAGAACCAATATTTATAAGTTTCAGTATGGCAAATTTCATTGGGCGATTATCCTGTCTAAGTTTTGCAAATGGAATTGCAGAGATGGCATCAAAAGCCAGTATGAACACAAACCAAACAACATAGTTTACATTATTAGGGTACCCAAGCCAAACGGCAATCGGTTGGGCATAAATCAATGAAATAATTAGGAATACCCCTGAAGTAAAAATAAGAGACAAAAGTGAGGTGCTATAAACATCTGTTTTGTCGGTTTCGCTTTGTGAAAAGCGGAAAAAAGTGGTCTCCATCCCATAAGTTAAAATTACCCAAAGGATTGAGACATAGGCGTACATTTCGGTGTAAATGCCATATTCGGAAGTAATGAGAACACGCGTATAAAGAGGCACCAGAAGGTAATTGAGCAACCGTCCGATAATACTACTAAGACCATAAATGGCTGTTTGTCCTGCTAATCTTCTAAGTGGGTTCAATGCAATATGTTTGATGGCAAAGTTACGTGAAAAGCATAAACTATCTTTTTAACTTTAAAAAAAAACTTATAAAGATTTTTATTAGATTGTAATTGAATTAATTGCAGTTTTGATTTTTTTTTAATTCAGGATTTTTTCATCTATTGTTACTCTTTTGATAAAACAAAAAATGCTCCCATTTTATGAGAGCATTTTTAAATCGTATTAAAAATTAATATTACCTGAGTAATATCTTTCTTGTCTTTAAAATGTTTTCTCCAATAATGCGTAAGTAATAAATTCCTGCAGGATTATTAGATAGATCAACACTTTGAGTGGTATTGTTGTTTGTGTGTTTGAAGTTAACTTTTTGTATTAGCTGGCCTGATGTGTTAATAATTTCAAATTTGCCATCAAAAGTTGCATTCGACGTTAAGGTTATATTAATATTTCCTGTAGTTGGATTTGGAAAGACATAAACATGAAAATCTTTGACAAGGCCTGATTGCGATTCAACATTTGTCATTAAACATTCTGCTTTTTTTATCAGAGTTATTCCGTTAGCTGTAAAAAGAGATTCATCAGCGCCATCGGAATATTGAATGTTAAGTGGGTATTCCTGACCTGTAGTGGGTTTAAATATTTTGAACTTTACCGGTTCGGCATATTCAAATCCAGTTTTATCTGAGGCAAAAATATCAGTGCCGAAAGCAGTTAGGCTGAATGCTTTATCAATAACCTCCACTTTAGCAATTCCAGCACACAAATCTGATTGTGTAAATATCCCGATTAAATCGCCTTGTTCGAATTGACCTGTTGCTTCCGGTAAAAATCCGAAAATATGGCTGATGGGAGTTTTGTAGATAGGATTCCACGGATGAATTATATCTGGCTCAACGCTTTTAAATTCAAAATTCATTAATGGCCCATCGCAAAGCGGGAATGTAATGTTTATAGGTTGTGATGAAGAGTTGTAAATTTCATAGGCCTTTCCTGGTAATAGTTCAACAAGTGAATTGATGTTATATTCTGGCCAGTAAATTTGTGATCCTGCTATTTCTTTAATCATCAAAATTGATGGGTAATCGCTGAAGAATTCTGAAGTGTTGATGATACAAGGAACATTAACCGGTATAATTGACCAATTTGGTGGAAGAGTTAATTCATCAACCGGATATTGAACCGTTCCTGATATCATTAACTGATCAGTATTAAGCATTTTTATTCTGTATCCTTTTGTTGTTGACCAGTTGCCCAAAGTATTTATATTTTGACTTGGCCAGTAAATACCATCATAGTTTTGAACTATTTCGATATTGTTAATGATTTGAGCAAAAATAGCATTCATTGCTGGGTTATCAGGTACAACATAAGAGGAGATACCACTCCAAAGCTGCGGTAAGTTTATTTCGTGAGCTGAAAGCTGGATTACTTGTACGAAAGACTCATTACTGCTTACTTCGCCACAGTTATGTACGAATAAACAAAGATAGTAACCTGCATCAGTTGCCGATATACTGGGGATTGTAAAAATTGAATTATTACTATTTTCGATCGCTTCATCATTAAAAAACCATGTGTATATGCCGTCATTATGGGCTTCTACTTCGAATACCAAATTCAAAGTACTACCCATGTTGACAGTTTGAGTTGGTTCGAGGTTGTGTATAATGTTAAGATTTTCGATAAATAGTGTCATTTGATCCGACGCTGTAATGCTACATGGAGAAATAGGTTGAACTGTTAGAGTAAGCACGACTGATCCGTTGGTTTTATCGGCGGCGCTTGGAGTATAAACAGGTTTTAATGTTGATGGATTATTAAAAGTTCCTGTTCCTGAGGTGCTCCAGCTTACTGATGAATAGCGTTGTGCTGTTCCATTTAAAGTAATTGTTTCATCTTCACAGATGGCAGCATCATTTCCTGCTGAAACTACAGGCATCCGATAAATATTAATTATTACATAGTCAGTAGCTGCAACAGCGCATGGCGAAATAGGTTGAACAGTAAGAGTGATGATTACAAGACCGGTGTTTTTATCTTGTTCGCTAGGAGTATAAACAGGTTTTAATATTGATGGATTGTTAAAAGTTCCTGTTCCTGAACTGCTCCAGCTCACTGATGAATATCGTTGAGCTGTTCCATTTAAAGTAACTGTTTCATTTTCACAAATTGTTACATTATCTCCTGCGTTGGCAGTGGCAAGCCGTTGAATAGTCAGAGTCATTTGATCCGATGCTGAAACGATACATGGAGAAATAGGTTGAGCCGTTAGAGTGAGCACGACTGATCCGGCAATTTTATCGGCAGCGCTTGGAGTATAAACAGGTTTTAATATTGAAGGATTGTTAAAAGTTCCAGTACCTGAGCTACTCCAGCTTACTGATGAATATCGTTGCGCTGTACTTTTCATAGTATATGTAGCATCTTCACAAATCGTTGCATCACTGCCGGCATTAGCAAATGCAAGCCGTTGAATGGTCAGGATCATTTGATCCGACGCTGAAACGCTACACGGAGAAATAGGTTGAGCTGTTAGAGTAAGCACGACTGATCCGGCGGTTATATCGGCAAGGCTTGGGGTATAAACAGGTTTTAATATTGAAGGATTACTAAAAGTTCCTGTTCCAGAGCTGCTCCAGCTTACTGATGAATATCGTTGAGCTGTTCCATTCAAAGTATATGTAGCATCTTCACAAATCGTTGCATTACTTCCTGCGTTGGCAGTGGCAAGCCGTTGAATAGTCAGAGTCATTTGATCCGACGCTGTAACACTACATGGCGAAATTGGTTGAGCCGTTAGAGTAAGCACTACTGATCCGGAAATTTTATCAGCAGCGCTTGGGGTATAAATAGGTTTTAATATTGATGGATTGTTAAAAGTTCCAGTACCTGAGCTACTCCAGCTTACTGATGAGTATCGTTGAGCTGTTCCATTTAAAGTAACTGTTTCATTTTCACAAATTGTTACATTATCTCCTGCGTTGGCAGTGGCAAGCCTTTGAATAGTCAGAGTCATCTGATCAGACGTTGAAACAGTACATGGCGAAATAGGTTGAGCCGTTAGGGTAAGCACGACTGATCCGGCGGTTATATCGGCAACGCTTGGAGTATAAACAGGTTTTAATATTGATGGGTTATTAAAAGTCCCTGTTCCAGAGCTGTTCCAGCTTACTGATGAATATCGTTGAGCTGTTCCATTCAAAGTATATGTAGCATCTTCACAAATCGTTGCATCACTTCCGGCATTAGCAAATGCAAGCCGTTGAATAGTCAGGATCATTTGATCCGACGCTGAAACGCTACACGGAGAAATAGGTTGAGCTGTTAGAGTAAGCACGACTGATCCGGCGGTTTTATCGGCAGCGCTTGGAGTGTAAACCGGTTTTAATATTGAAGGATTGTTAAAAGTCCCTGTTCCTGATGTGCTCCAGCTTACTGATGAATATCGTTGCGCTGCTCCATTCAAAGTATATGTAGCATCTTCACAAATCGTTGCATTACTTCCTGCGTTGGCAGTGGCAAGCCGTTGAATAGTCAGAGTCATTTGATCCGACGCTGTAACACTACATGGCGAAATTGGTTGAGCCGTTAGAGTAAGCACTACTGATCCGGAAATTTTATCAGCAGCGCTTGGGGTATAAATAGGTTTTAATATTGATGGATTGTTAAAAGTTCCAGTACCTGAGCTACTCCAGCTTACTGATGAGTATCGTTGAGCTGTTCCATTCAAAGTATATGTAGCATCTTCACAAATCGTTGCATCACTGCCAGCATTAGCTACTGCAATCCGTTTAATAGTAAGGATCATTTGATCAGAAGCCGAGTCAGCACATGGAGAAATGGGTTGAGCCGTTAGAGTAAGCGCTACTGATCCGGCCGTTTTATCGGCGTCGCTTGGAGTATAAACCGGATTTAATATTAAAGGGTTATTAAAAGTCCCGCTACCATTTGTTTCCCATTGAACGGTTGAGTATGATTGTGCGATGCCATTGAGGGTATGGGTTTGATTTTCACAAATTGTTGCATTGTTTCCTGCATTAGCAGATGGTGGGCGTTTAAAACTGGCATAAATATATGATTCTGCTGCTGCCAAACATGGAGCGATAGGCGCTGCAACCAATGTTAACTTAATGTTTGCGCCTGTGTCCATATCATTTTCTCCGGCGTAATAAGTGGGATTAAGTACTGTTGAATTGCTGAAATTTCCATCTCCATTTGTAATCCAAAGGAGACTATCGTATGAATTGGCTGTTGCTTGAAGTTGGAGCTCTGCACAAAACAATTGGTTGGAAGGTGTGTTTATTTCAACAGTAGGATTATTTACTATGTAAATTGTTTTGCTTAATGTGGTTCCTGTTAAGCATGGTACTTTAGATGTAGCGGATAATGTAAGAGTGAAAAATCCATTAGTTTTATCATTTGGTCCAGGTGTATATATCGGATTTAAAATGTTGGTTTTATTAAAAGTACCATCACCGGTTCTCGACCAAGATATCGTGTTATATTGTGTTACTTCAGCATTGAGTTGGAGGGGGATTTCATTACAGGCAAAATCTGTATTTTCTCCAAAGGTTAGAATTCTTGGTAGTTGTTGAATTATGATAGAGACCACTTTTGTAGCTGGCATAGTGCAAGGTGGAAGTGCGTAGGCGGTAAGTGTAACTTGTGTTCCCGAGTTTTCGATATCTTGTGGGCCGGGATAATATATCGTTTGAAGTTGTTCTGGATTTGCGAATGTACCATCTCCTTGAGTAGTCCATAATATTCCGGAACTATTTGTTACTGATCCATTTAAGTTAAAAGCAGTTCCTTCACATCTACGAATTGTTGTTGGTGCGGAACAAGTTGGAGGAGGGATAAATGTAATCTTCATATTGTCACTTGTTGTAGTTTGACAAGGTGAAATAGATTGAACGGAAACTGTCAGTGTTACATCATTTGTTATATCATTACTGGAGGGGGTATATTGTGTAATTAGTGAATTGGGATCGCTAAAAGTTCCTGTACCACTTGTAGTCCATTGAACGGAGCTATAATTGGTTGATGTGGCTTCTATTGTTAAAGGAAGTGTTTCACATCCATTCATATCAGGTCCGGCATCAACCGTTGGTAATGATTGTATTGTTAAAGTCAGGTTATCGGAGGCTCCTGTTTGGCAAGGGCTAAAAGGCTCAGCATTAAATGTTAATTCAACAGTTCCATTGACTTTATCAATTGGTCCCGGTGTATAATTGGTTGAAGCTTTTGTAGGATTAGTGAATGAGCCATCGCCATTAGTTTCCCATAGCACACTAAAAGCATTTGTTGAAGTGCCGCTTACGTTAAAAATTTCATTCTCGCAAATAGTTCCATCAGAACCTGCATTGGCAGTCGGAAAATCGTGTACTAATAAAGTAATTTGATGATTAGATGTGTTGTTGGGAGCGGTTACGGTAAGAAAAAAATCTGTAGTAACATTTAAAGTAATTGGTGGAGGATTTTTAATATTATAGTTAAACCCTTCAGGGATTGACGACCATGAATAGGTATAAGGTCCGCCTGTTCCTACAAATTCTTCTGCACTTAGTGTTACTTGATTGCCAATACAAGTTGGATTTTCAGAAGCTTGTATGTAAAAGTCGAAGGCGCATACAGCTTTCATGTCCATAAACATAGAAAGGCTTAAAGGATACCATCTGCCGTTAGTTACATAACCAAGTTGAACATGATAGGATGCTATGGAAACGACATACTCTTTTTGAGTTTGTTGAAGAAAAAAGCGGAATTCTATCAATTCTCCAAAGTCAAATCCATCTTTCTCTGGCGTCATATTGTCATCCCCGAATAGAGTAATCATTACATTTTCGGTTCCTGTCCACATTCTCGAGCCTCCGCACCTGAGAACATTGTTGTCATCTAAATAAAAACCACCCATCCAGTCACCCGGCTGTAGAGGGATATTGTTTACACGTGGATTGGCTGCCAGGTTAACAATATAATTATGTATTGTACCTGTGTTTACTGGATGTTCCCAAATTGGAGGATAATTTCCATTACTTCTTATCCCAGAATCCGTACCTTCTTTGGTTAATTCCCACATTTGATCAGGATCGGTTGGAAGTTTAAAAATTGTTATTCCTTCAGTTGATTGCTCACCTTTGATTGTTTGTGCATGAGTATAGGTGGCAAATAAAAATGACGAGAAAAATAACCATAAAATAACTGGAAAGGTTTGTGTAACTTTCATTATACGATAATAGATTCTTTGTTTCATGGCTAAAATGTATTTAAAATGGGTTAGTTGTTTCCTTTAGAAAAATGAAATGGTTGTATTTGAAAATGGGATTGATTATACCGCAGAAATCTAACATATTGTAATATGTGTAAAATAGTAGTCGTAGTCTAAAAACTTTTCTTGTTGGTTTTTTTTTATTTAAAATTAACCTTTTCTGCAAGTTTACCTTTTGTCTTAAACGATGGCAAAATTACACTATATTTTTTTAATCAATTACTTTTTAATATCTATTATCTATCGCTAACTTTTAACTTTAAATAAAAAGTAAAAATAAATGACAATCCCTTTTATTATTCGATGATCACTCTTTTTTATATTTTAGCAGCCGAATGAAAAACCATAATTTTTTTGAAAAAATACTTCTTTGGAGGATTAAGCATATTTCTGAACGGAATTTTGTTTTAATTCTAAGTGTGCTAATTGGTGTATTTAGCGGTATTGCAGCTGTATTACTCAAAAATTTGGCACACACTACCTATGTATTGGTAATAAAAGGTTTTGTTTTTGAAAAAAAGATATTACTCAATTTCGTCATTCCATTGACTGGGATCTTTTTGACGGTCCTTTTTGTCAGAAAATTAATAAAGGATGATTTAGGTCATGGCGTTAGCAAAGTTTTACACGCTATTTCTAAAAAAAATGGTTATATTAAACCTCACAATACATTTAGCTCAGTTGTAGCTAGTTCACTAACAGTAGGTTTTGGTGGTTCAGTGGGGCTTGAAGCGCCTGTTGTACTAACCGGATCAGCCATTGGGTCGAATCTTGCTCGTTTGTTTCGACTTAATTATAAAACTGTAGTGTTGATGATTGGCTGCGGTAGTGCAGGAGCTATTGCAGGAATTTTTAAAGCTCCCATTGCCGGTGTGGTCTTTACTATCGAAATGCTGATGATTGAATTGACGATCAGCACATTGATTCCGTTATTAATTTCTGCAGTGAGCGGCTCTTTGGTTGCATGGCTTTTAATGGGAAGTAGTGTGCCGTTTTTTTATGTAATAGATACTCCTTTTGTACTCAAAGATGTATTTTTTTATATTTTTCTCGGTATTACCTCTGGCTTAGCCTCCTTCTATTTTTCCCGCACGGTGATGAATATCGAAGAGAAATTTTCTCGTGTAAAAAATCAGTATATCCGAGTAATTGTCGGGAGCTTAATTCTTGGACTGCTCATTTATGTTTTCCCTTCGTTTTATGGCGAGGGTTATGAGTCATTGATGGATATCCTACGCCGGCAAGGTGAAAGTCTTATTAATAAAAGCCTTTTTGGAGATTTGGCTTATAATCAATGGGTGTTTTTAGTATTGTTGCTGTTACTTATTTTTTTAAAAGCCATTGCCACTGCAGTTACTACAGGAGCAGGCGGTGTTGGTGGAACTTTTGCCCCTTCATTGTTTATGGGAGGAGTGATTGGATTTTTTACCGGTAGATTAATTAATACGTTTTTTGACATAGGTATTTCCGAAAGTAACTTCTCTTTAGTTGGCATGGCTGGGGTAATGGCTGGCGTAATGCATGCGCCACTTACTGCTATCTTTTTAATTGCCGAAATAACAGGAGGATATGAACTGTTCCCGCCTTTGATAATAACTGCAACTATTTCCTATTTGACAACAAAATATTTTGAACCCCATTCGCTTTACAACAAAAAACTGGCGGAAAAAGGAGAGCTTATCACCCATAACAAAGATCAGGCTGTTCTGATGTTAATGAAATCGGATAACCTGATAGAAACAAATTTTTTAGCAATAAAACCTACTGCAACACTGGGTGATCTCGTTAAGTTGATTTCAAAGTCGTCCCGTAATATTTTTCCTGTGGTGGATGATGATGGAACTTTTATGGGGATTGTAATTTTAGATCATGTTCGTGAGATAATCTTTAAACCCGAGCTGTATGAAATCACTCCAGTGAATACACTGATGTTTATGCCAGAAACAACAATAGAGATTGGAGAGTCAATGAATGATGTTGCTCAAAAATTTTATAATTCTGATAAATTTAACCTGGTAGTGTTAGATCAAGGTAAATACGTTGGTTTTATTTCGAGAGCCCGGGTTTTTTCGGTGTATAGGAGGTTGCTTAAAGATTTTTCTTATGACTAATCTACAGGTATTTAGCGAATTTAGCGTTTTATGATAAGAGGTCTAACAGTGGTTTTATCCCCAATTGTTATTTTAATTAAATAAATCCCGTCAATAAACTAACTAAGATTGAGCTGGTAGCTAAAGACCTCTTCATTAATTGATTTGGTGTCGTTTTTTTTGCGTTCCGGGTTCACAATCATTTTGTGGCGGCCTTGGGTGGTGTCTTCCTGGTCCGAAATCTTTGTTTTTACCAAATCTATTGATAGACTCTTTTAACCTATTAAATTGATCATCAGCAAGGTAAGGCTTAAGATCCATAACCATCGAATCATGTAATTCTTTCATTCTTATTCGCATGTTTATCATATTCTGATGAAACACCTGTCCATATTTATCCAAAATCGGATTTATATTTTCCTCTTGCTCTTCTGTCGGATTAATTATTTGGTAATATTTCCCTTTGAACCCTTGATGGGTACCTATTTTGATAAATTTCTCAATTTTTGATTTTGTAATAAGTCCATTTGTGAAAAAACCAATTACAAATCCGATAATGATTGAAAGGATGACTATAAGAATTGATTTTGTTTTCATGATCAGGGTATTAATAATTAAATAAAAGGAAGTGAGGAAGGTTTTCTGAATTCAGCGAGCTGATTCCAATTAAGGATTCCATAGACAAATCACCACTTTTTAATATTGAAAAAAGCAAAACTACCGAGGCGGCGGCCAATAATGGAAATGCTATCCTCTGAAATGCTATCACTAACGTCCTGGATGCTTTTAGCCTTCTCTCTTCTCTGATTTTATACATAACTTGATCAAGGAACTCATTACTAAATACAGGAGAGTAATTTTTCATTAGCAGCCGTATTTTGTTGAGTTTTATCTTTTCTGCTTCTAATTCAGGAGAGTTCTTTAATGCGTTGTTCAGGCCGAGCGTCTGGTCTGGAGTTAACTCTGTGTCGAAAGAAGCTTTTAGTATGTTTTTCATATCTGTATTCATAGGTTATTTGATGATCGGTTCTAAAATCTCTTTTAATTTATCTTGTGCACGCGAAAGCCTTGAAAGTACGGTACCTATTGGCAGATTTAAAATTTTGGCAGTCTCTTTTGTAGTGTAGCCCTCCATCATACGTAGTACTATCACACTGCGATATTTAGGCTGCAGACTTTGCAATGCGTTATTAATCAGTTCTTTAATTTCAAAATCATATCCTATATTGGTTTCGTCGGCCATAGTGTAATTCTCTTTTGCTATTTCGGTTGCTTTCGAAAATAGCGTAAAAAAGCGTTTTCTTCTATTCAGTTCATTTAATGATAAATTAATAGCAATTCGTGTAAGATATGTCAGTACTGTTGATTCTCCTCTGAAGTCTTCAAGTGCCCTAAAGAATCTTATGAACACTTGCTGTCCTACATCTTGAGCGTCTTCGCCAGGCCCAAGCATTGAAATCACTATTTTTGCAATTGCCTGCTGATAACGTTTTACCAGCTCTGCAAAGGCATTATCGTCACCACTAATGGCTTTGTCAATCAACTGAAAATCTTCAATACTGGAGTAATCAAACACAAACCTGTCCAATTTTAATTGTTTGACCTTAATTTGATCGGCTTTATTCCCTGCCTGATGATTAATTGATTCTGTTTTATTCTTATTTTTGTTGTTTGTAATTGAATAGAATTATATTATGTCAAAGTTAGTAAAAGTTGTAAAAGACACAAGAAAAACAGAATTTGACAAATCTGAAGAGCTGCAGGATTACAGGATAGTATGCGAAAGTCGGGAGGTAAGTCTTTTAGGACGAAGAGAGGCGTTGACTGGAAAGGCTAAATTTGGCATTTTTCGTAATGGAAGCGAGGTTCCTCCAATTGGCTATAGTTAAAGTTTTTCAGAATGGTTATTGCTTTTCGAACCCAAATACCGAAGATGTTTTTGATGCTATTTATAATCTGATGTGCGATGTAAATCCGTTAAGATACCCTAATATATTTTGATACAATAAGCAGTTAACCCGTAAATTAGCTTTTATTCTAAAAATATGGATATGGCAGGCATATGTTTTAATCTTTTTCTTTCTATGGAAAATGTTGAATGACGATCTTTTTTCTATTACTTCAAAGTATATCAACAATACAAATAGACATGTTTTTCTTACTGGTAGGGCTGGTACAGGTAAGACTACTTTTTTGAAGAAGGTTTTTCATTCAACACATAAAAAATGCGTTATTGCAGCGCCAACAGGTGTTGCCGCTATTAATGCCGGTGGGGTAACGCTACATTCATTGTTACAGTTACCTTTTGGCTGCTTTGTTCCTGCCGAAATACTAAGCGATATTCAGGAAATAGCCATTAAAATTTCTACCCCTGCAACGATTCTGAAAGAGATGCGATTCAGTCGAATAAAACTCTCGCTTTTACGCGAACTGGAACTGTTAATTATTGATGAAGTTAGCATGTTGCGCGCTGATTTGCTCGATGCTATTGATACCATTTTGAGGTTGGTCAGACGCAACCAGGAGCCTTTTGGCGGATTGCAGATATTTTTTGTCGGTGATTTACTACAATTGCCGCCTGTGGTTAAAGATCAGGAGTGGTGGATTATTTCGAAATGGTATAAATCGCCCTACTTTTTTGAAGCTAAGGTATTGAAAGAGAATCCGCCGGTTTATATTGAGTTGAAAAAAATATTCCGACAAAGCGACCAGGCCTTTATTGAAATTTTGAATAATTTTCGTTACAACCGTCCCTCGCAGCGTGATTTGGATATGCTTAACAAAACTTGTCAAAAATTTGACGAGGTAAAAAATTGCAAGGATTATATTTTCATCACAACACACAACCGAATTGTTGATGAGAGGAATAATAGTGAGTTGAAAAAGTTGGAAAGCCCTACTTTTTATTTTGAGGCCGAAGTTGAAGGCGACTTTCCTGAATACCTTTTCCCTGTTGAATTTGAATTACAATTAAAAGTAGGCGCCCGTGTTATGTTTATTAAAAATGATTACTCGGGTAAACAGCTCTATTTCAATGGGAAATTAGCAACGGTAATTTACCTTGAGAGAGGTTTGATAGAGGTGGAATTTGATGATAACACTGAAAATGTTCTTGTGGAAAAATATACATGGGAGAATAAATCGTACTCACTAAATGAAACGACCGGCGAAATAATTGAAAATGTTGAGGGTACTTTTAGCCAATATCCAATAAGATTGGCTTGGGCTGTAACCGTTCATAAAAGTCAGGGATTGACTTTTGAGAAAGCTATATTAGATCTGTCGGGGGCTTTTGCGCCAGGGCAGATTTATGTTGCACTTTCCAGGTTACGATCTATAGAGGGATTAGTTCTTAGCTCGCCTCTTAATTTTAACAAATTAAGGACTGATCAAGTAGTACTGGATTATACCGAACGCAAAAAAGATAAAGTTAGCCTACTGGAAAATCTGAAAGATGATACTTTTAAATTTGCTATTGATCAAACGCTTAATGCTTTTGATTTTAGTTCTTTACATAGGAGTGTTAGGTATCATCTGTACAGCTATGATAAAATTGAAAATAAGAGTATTAAAAAGCGATACTGGCAATGGGCTTTTGATCTTGCCGAATCATTTAGGGTAATTAAAGATGTTGCAGATAAATTTATCAAACAACTTAACTTCCTTGCATATTATTCTAAAAGTCAGGGAATGCAGCCATTATTTGAAAGGGTAAAAGCAGCAAAAGAGTATTTTGAACCGATCCTTAAAAGCTACTCAACCAAAGTGATAAATCAAAAGTTGAAAGTAAGTGCTGAAGCTAAAAAGGTGAAGACTTATTTAAATGAACTGTCAGATTTGGATATGCAGTTTTTGCAACAGATATATAAAATTAAAAAGGCTGAAGCTGTTATCTGTACCACACTTGAGGATGGGGAGTTGTTACGAATGAATTTTGATGCCTCTGAAATTTATAAGGAGAGGAATAAACTTGTTATGCAAACCGATGAGGTGGATAAAAAGCAAAAGTTTAAAAAGAAAAATGCTGGTGTAAAGTTGAAGAGCAATGAAATAAGCTATCAAATGTTTAGTAAAGGGATGTCAATTAATGAAATTGTAAAGGAGAGGGGACTTGCGGTTTCAACTATAGAGGGGCACCTTCTCCATTTTGTCAGACAAGGAAAAATTGATATTAACCAATTGATTGAGTCGGATAAATTGGATAAAATATTGGAAATTATTAGCAAATGTAACAATCCTACGAGTAAAGAGATTAAGGAGAAATTGAGTGATAAATTTTCCTATTCCGAGATTCGTTTTGTATTAGCAAGTATCGAAACAAACCGCATCGAACCAAATGCTTTAGATTGATTTATATCTTAATTTTTACTGTAGAATATCCGCTGCCAGGCACTGCTGATGCCAATTTAATAAATTTTACTTATCCAGGGTAAAAAACACATTTTGCCGTTAGGATAAACAGAGTGGATCCAAAAATTATCTGGTTCTACATCATAAACATAAACACAAAAAAATATTTTTATTAGTCATACATTCGGTTTCATTAGCCAAAATTAGTATGTCGCCTATAGCAGTACCGCCATAGCCAAAATTTCCAATCAAATAATTTCCAAACATGTTATTTCCTAATTAAACCAGACCAGCCATGTTGCGGGGACTTGAAAAATGGGTTGCCATGGGCTCCAATGGAGATAATATCAAGGTGTCAATCGTCGTTAAGGTAGTTATAGGCAAAAATAGTACGCTATTTATCAAATGTAGGGGTGCCCATCATCAGTTGTCCTTATTTAGTTTGTTGTTTGTGAAGTAGATGATGTGTAAATAAATAGTGCAAACAGTGTGATGAAATATTTCTTTTTCATTTTTTAAAGAATTGAAACTTTGCAAAAAAATAGCAAAAAGATTGTCAGATTTTTCTTTTCTTTGGGCTCGTTATGTTTTTTTTGTAAAAAGCGATATGTGAAGAGTGTTAAAAAAAAAAGGACAACAATGAATACTTCGTTACATCCTATTACACGTACTTTGTTGATTATTGCAGGGATCGTTTCTTTAGCGCTCGGGATTATTGGAATACCGATACCGTTGTTGCCAACAACCCCTTTTTTGTTGCTCTCTGCATTTCTTTTTGGCCGAAGTTCGGTGAAGTTATATAATTGGTTGATAAATCATCGTTATTTCGGACCTTTCATCCGCGATTATAGGGAGAAACGAGGAGTAAATTTAAAAATTAAAATTGGCTCAATAACAATACTATGGATTACTATTTTGTATTCAGTATTTTTTGTAGCAAACATACTCTGGGTCAGGATTTTGTTGGTTTTAATTGGAATAGGAGTAACAACGCATCTGCTTTGCCTAAAAACGAGGAGATAAAAGCTGTACAATTTCTTTAGAGCTTACTGGATGGTTATTTAAGATATCAATTTATAAACCGTAATTTTTTAATTCGTCTTTAAGCGCAGGTAATTTTTGCGACAGATCTTGATAATGAACTATAAGATCTTCCATTTGTTTGTTGTTTTCAAGAATCGTTTGGCCAAATTTTAGGTATTGTGCTAATTTAACGTATCCTTCGCGATGGCGTTGATGTCTAAAGAGATGTACAATATTGTTTTTCAATATTTGATAGCAGTCGTCAGGATGATATTCTACTATTATCGGCAATAGTTTATGCAACAGATTAGCAGATTGTTTTGATTTAGCCATAATTAGTATTTCGTCCCATGCTTTTTCATTGGTTAGTATTTGCAATTTAAAATCAATATCCTCCTGCTCTTTTGCAAAGTTAATGCTCTCTTCTTTGGTTATATATTTTCTTGCCTCACTATAATCGGAAAAAGATTTGCTTTCGCTGGCTTTGGCTAACCATAGTTGACAATATAACGGGCTGCCTTGTTTTATTTTGTTTTCAATAAAGTCCTCTATTTTCAGAGAGTATCTTTTAAAGGCATTCATAGCCATGTGATCAAACTCCTCCGGGGCATGATTATAATAATAATTTAAAAGTTTGAGTGTCATTTTATAGTTTTCAGGGAAGATGGATTCCATAGCTGAACGCCATTCCGCCACTTTCCCGGTTCGGCTTGTCAGTAAGTCGGTAAGTTCCGGGATAACGATTACTGGTACAACATTATCCTTGAGCTTTGTTATTATGGAATCGGCAAGCTCAGGTGAAGTTACCACATTTTCGAAAAAAGGTAAGTAGTGATTAATAATACCAATATTGTGTTTTTTTACAAAGTTAAGTGTTATATCGGTAATAGTAAGTACATCTTTGGGGTCTGTTTCGCCAACCTCAAAATAGTTGGTTATTAATGATTGTAAATCCTCAGTCAAGAGACTAATAAAGAACTTATTTGCCGATTTTCCTAAAAAATGTTCCGGATCAGTTATTTCTGCCTCTATTGCCGCCGCCATCATGCCATAAACCATTGCAAGAGCTTGATAGATATAGCCAGAACTTATTTCATATAAAAAATCACTTTGCCATGCCCCATAAAACTCTTTAGCCTCAAATTGAGCAATATCAGCCTTAGTTTTGCTTTCTGTGGAAGTTTCACTTTGTTGGAGATGTTTATAACGAGGGGTAACTTCAGTGAAATCTAATTCGGATAGTCCCTCTTTAAAAGCTTCATAGGTCTCAATAAGTTCATCTTCAAAGGCAAGTGGATTCAGTTTTCGTTTGGTTGTTGAGGCTAGAGGGTCATAGTCTTTGACAAACTCTTCAAATCTTGCCATGAGTCGTTCATTATTGTGTAATAGCTCAAAGAGAAAATCATTTTTCTTATCAACGTCAACTTCTCTTATAAACTCCCTTTTTTCGATAATTGTTTTCATGACAGATAATGCAAAAAATGAAATTTAAAATTTAGCTCCAAAGATAAGCTTTTTTTTAAAAAATAGCATTTTTTTATGGATTTTTTTGTAATTAAATCCGTATTAATAAATAAAAGCCTTTTTGGGATGAACCATTGCTTTTCTGAGGCCAATTCCTACTTGTTATTTATTCAACATAATTCTTATTATGCTGATTATAAATACTTAATTGTTAGGATGTTGCCAAATGCTTAAGTCGGATTAAGCAACTTGGAGGTGCAACACTTCAAATTTTTAATAAGACTTCCGAAAGTTTTAAACACTAAATTTTACTCCGGATCAATATCAACAATGAAACCCAATTTCATTCGACAATAATATGGCAATAAATGCAATATATCAGATTTTAGATAGAGGTTAAACTTCAAACTCTATTTTTACCTGCAGCTCTTGTTACGTTATGCTTTAATATATTCAAACTGATTTGTTTCGGGATTTTTATTTCTTACCAGCAATCCATCTTTTGTTAATTTAGCAAGCGTACCTGACAGATCAGTACTTCTATAATCAAGTTTAAGTGTTTCTTGGCAATAACTTACAATATTGCCAATTGTTCTTTTTACATTGAAATATTCATCCTGAATGAGCTGTTTTACTAAAGGAGTAGGCCCTGGCCTATCCATTGTCTTTTTTAAGGACTCTCTTTTTTTCCTTGTTTTTGCCTTAGGAGCCTCTGTTTTTTCTTTCTTAGCTTTAGGCTCAACCGCTTCTATTATAATCTCTGGTACATCTACTTTTTTAACTTTAGGCGGTCTCCCAGGTCCTCTGCGTTTTACAACGGGTGGTGGTGCCGGTGTAGCAACCTTATCAGGAGCTGCTTCCGGTTCAAAAGCCTGTGGCGAATAAAGAATATCAATTAACTTAAGCTGAACAGCTTCGGAGTGAAATTTGTTTAAAACTTCTGCCAGCTCGGAGAGCTGAGATTTAATTTTGTCGAAATTTTTAATCATAGATGAAAATGTTTTAAAGTTAAATATAATAACAAACTTGTTGTGTTTTAAAATTTAAAGCATAAGCATAATTACTTTTGGCAAAGGTATATAATTATTTCTGATAATATAAAAAAAATATTGTAACTTTTAAAAAAGTTAAACGTTACAAAGTTAATGTTATTAATAACAAATTGAATGGTATATGACTGTTGGAGAATACAATGCATGTGTAGATAGCTTTGCAGATGGCCTTTATAGATTTATTCTGAAGAATATCAGGGATGAGGAGAATGCAAAAGATATTGTTCAGGAGTCTTTTGTCAGGTTATGGGAAAAGCATAAGGTGGTGAATTTTGAAAAGTCGAAATCTTATTTATTCACAACAGCATATCATCTTTTGATTGACGAGATTAGAAAAGAGAGATACAAATCATCGTCGAACGATTTTACTGGTTTAACCAGTCATTATGATCCTCGCTATTCCGACCTCTCTCAGATTTTGGATGAAGCAGTGAACCGGTTGCCTGAAATTCAGAGGGTTGTAGTGATGCTGCGAGATTATGAGGGCTATTCATATAAAGAAATCGGCGAAATTACCAAGCTAAGTGAACCGCAGGTAAAAGTGTACATATACCGTGCACGCATGGCGCTTAAACACTATATCGGAAGTGTGGATCTTGTAATTTGATTAAGTTGATAAACAATGATTATTAATAGAAATAACTATAAAACCTATTTTCTTGACTTCTGGGAGGCCAACCTCGAAGAAAAGGACAAAACAGCCCTTTTACTTTTTCTTGAGAAAAATCCGGATTTACAGAATGAATTTCTGGATTTTAAAGCAGCGCTTGACATTACTATTCCAAGAGTTACTCATTTAGAATTCCCAAACAAGAAAGACCTAAAGAAAGTTGAAATTCAGAGTGTTGGTGAAATTAATCAAATGAATTGGGAAAATTGGGTGATTGCTCATTTGGAAGGTGAACTTACATTTGAGCAGGAGCAGGCTTATCAAAATTTTGTGAAAGCCAATCCGCAAGTTGAAACTGAAATTGATCTGTACCGAAAAGCTTTTTTGAAACTTGATAAGAGTATTGTATTTCCTTATAAGTCGGAATTGAAACGGAGGCAAATTCCAATTTTGAGTTTCGGACGTGTAAAAGCATGGCAGGCTGTCGCTGCCGTATTGGCAATTGCTTTTGCCTTGTATCAAATTGTTGATTTTTCGGCGCTTTCGGAGAGTGAAAACCCAATAGTAGTGCAAAATGATACGCCAAGCAGCTTAAATACCACTGTTATAAGTGAAGATTTTGTAGATACAATAACAACCAATTTTTATGAAAACCCGGTTTTAGAAGATATTGATGAAGGGGATGATAATATTGAAATTGAAAGCGCTACCCCTTATAAGGAGGGGGAGATGAAGCAGAATTTGTTTCAAAATAAGGAAATCATTGCCGCTATGAAACGGCTGGACATGTTGTTTCCTAATGAAATACATTATTCAAGTATTGATGAAATGCCAACCTTGATCAATAGAAGTCATATTAGCAATATTTTAGACGATCTTTTAATCCATGCTGAACTGGCAGATGCCGGTGGAGATGAAAAATTTTTCAAAAAAGCCTGGATAGACTTGAAAAACATTTTTACCAAAGATGAAAAACCTTTACAGGAACTTATAAATCCTGCATTTAATAGTTTTGTGCAAGGGGGGAAAGATATCCTAACTCGTGTAGGTGAGATTTTGCCTGTTGTAAATAGGACGAATAATGAAGATAATACAGAGATTGCATTCGCCTTTGGCGACAGTTTTGGTTTTAGAATAAGCAGAAGTAAAAATAAGGAGTAACGAAACAGCTTCTATAACAATTTGATAGTAATGGCCTGCTCAGCACAATTTTTCTTGTGCTGAATACAGGCACCCAATCATTTGAGACTCGTCAAATAGTTAATTTGAGTTTATTACATCTTGGCAAGCATTGCTTTTACAATGTTGTAAGCTCCGTCATAAATCTGGCTGATACTGGAATCCAACATATAACACGGAGTTGTAAAAACATTGTTCTTTTCGTCTTGAATCACTTGCCCATGTGATGTTGCACTATGCTTGCCGCCCATTTTTTTAATTTTCAAAATAGTCTCATCATCCTGTCCAACAGTAATATTTGCATTGGGTATAAGCTTTGCAAGTATCACCGGCGCAATACAAAGGGCTCCAATGGGCTTACCTAAGGAGTGTGTAGAGACGACGGCTGCTTTTACGTCGGCATTTACATCACAAGCGGCGCCTTTGAAAGCAAAATCGCAAAGGTTTTTAGCAACACCGAATCCACCGGGTAGTACCAGCGCATCGTAATGGGCAGGATCATATTCTTTAAGGTTTTTTATCTTTCCACGTGCAATGCGTGCAGCCTCTACCAGTACGTTGCGGCTTTCAGGCATTTCAGCTCCGGTCAAATGGTTAATCACGTTATGTTGTTTAATATCGGGAGCGAAAATGTCATAAGTTGCGCCTTGCTTCGATATGGATAATAAAAGGAGTGTGGCTTCATGGATTTCAGCGCCGTCATATACACCACATCCGGCAAGAATTACAGCAAATTTCTTCATGATGTTTTGGCTTTTATTAAATTGATTTTTTTAGATCTAAATTGAGTTTTTATCCAACAAATTGGTTAATAAATATGTTTATTCTACAAAAATAAGAAATTTATGCTTCTTTTAGCTTTTTGGTTTTAAATGTAATTTCTGATGCTGAGTTTTAAAAAAGTTTTGATTTTTGTTTTAGTTTCATTTTTTTGGGTAGAGCTTTTAGCTCAATCGTCTTATCTGTTTACACCATCCAATACGCTTGGCCATATTGAGTATCTTGCTTCTGAACATATGAAGGGGCGTCGTGCGGGTAGCCAGGAGGGGCTGGAAGCGGCACGTTATATCAGGGATCAGTTTAGTAAATCGGGATTGCAGTTAATAGCTGATGATGGCTTTCAGGAATTTGAGATGATAACCGGCATTTCGATGGGCGAAGGCAACCTATTTGTTGTCAATGGACGTAGTCTTGAGCTTGGCGCTGATTATACCCCGTTGCCTTTTAGTAAAAACAGTACGCTGAACTCAACTGCCATATTTATTGGATATGGATTGCAGGTAAAAAATGATAGTCTTTCATGGGATGATTTTGCAGGTGTTGATTTACATGGAAAATGGGCGTTGATTCTTCGGGGGAATTTTAAAACCGAAAAGGGTGATGTATTCTTTGGCGATTATGTTGATGAGCGTTTTAAAGTGATGCTTGCACAAGATCACGGAGCTGCTGGTGTGATTTTTGTCTCGGGCGAAAGATTTGATAGTGAAGACCTTTTGTTGAAACTCTCATACGATAAAAGCCCGACTACATCAAATATTCCGGTGGTTCAAATTAAAAGATCAATCATAGATGAGTTGTTGGTGCCATTTGGTTTGAGTATTGGTCGGTGGGAAGAGGAGATAACTAAACAACATAAGCCTGTAAATTCTGTAATCCCATTGAAGTTCGATATAAATGTAAACCTTAATAAAGATCATTCTGTTGCTCGCAATGTTGTAGCCATGATTGAGGGTTCTGATCCACTGTTGAAAGATGAATTTATAGTCATAGGCGCTCATTACGATCATTTAGGATTGGGAGGCTTTGGGTCTGGGTCACGGATTCCGGATACCGTTGCCGTACATTATGGCGCCGACGACAATGCTTCGGGAGTGGCAGGCATAGTAGAGCTTGCAAAATATTTTTCTGACAAGAATATAGAATTAAAAAGAAGTCTGTTATTTATCTCTTTTGATGCCGAAGAGATGGGCTTGCTTGGAAGTCGTTATTTTATAAATAACCCTTTGATTGATTTGAAAAAGATAGTTGCGATGATTAATTTTGATATGATTGGCAGATTGAATGATAATAATGCCATTACTATTGGTGGTACAGGTACTTCGTTGGAAACCGAATTAATTTTAAATCAATTATCATCCACTTCACCGTTAAAGCTTAGCTATTCATCCGAAGGTTACGGTCCTTCAGATCATGCGATGTTTTATAGTGAAAATATTCCTGTCTTTTTCTTTTTTACCGGCGCTCATGCCGATTATCATACACACAGAGATAATATTTCAGGTATCAATGCTGAAGGAATAGTTTCTATACTTCAGTTTGCTACTGGTTTGGTAGGCGAACTTGCCAATCGTGATGCTATGCTTACATTTCAGGAAGCTGGTCCATCGAAAAGAGGCGAGCAGCGTTATAATTTTAAAATTACACTTGGCATTATGCCCGATATTACTTCATCAGGTGATGATGGTTTGAGGGTTGATGCAGTGCGTCCCAATGGTCCCGCCGCAATGGGCGGTATTTTGAAAGGGGATGTGATCATCGCAATAGATGGTAATCATGTTGGTAATATTTACGATTATATGGGCAGGTTAAAAAGCCTTGAAGTCGGCCAGGTGATCTCGGTGGATGTTATGCGTAACAATAAACATAAAGTGCTTATTATTCAGCTTTAAACAGTAATTATGGAAACGTTCAATGATATTATAAAAGGAACAAAGCCTGTTTTGGTAGATTTTTCAGCGGAATGGTGTGGCCCTTGTAAAATGATGGCTCCGATACTCAAAGAGGTATCTCAAAAAATCGGAAATCGGGCTAGGATTATAAAAATTGATGTTGACCGCAATCCTACCGTAGCACGTAAGTATCAGATTGTTAGTGTGCCTACCTTGATTGTTTTTAGAAATGGGCAGATTCAATTTCGACAGTCGGGCGTTATGCAAGCAATGCAACTTGTTGCTTTACTCGAAAGATTGGCTGCAAATAATTAGTTTGAAGGTTATAATATCAGCCGGTTTTTATTTATCGTTTTGGCCTCTTTTCTAATTTATCCATTGCCTCAAAGTATTTTTTTGTTTCATTTACAACAACGGGCGATAGTAATATAAGTGCGATTAAGTTGGGTATAGTCATAAAAGTAATAACCATATCAACAAAATGCCAAACGAGGCTGACGCCCCAAATTGAGCCAAGAAAAACGAACAGTCCGAAAAGATAACCGTAAGGTTTTATAAATTTTTCTCCAAAGAGATAAACAACAGCGCGACTTCCGTAATATGACCATGCTATCACGGTAGAAAAAGCAAATAGAATCAGGCTTATGGTTACAATATGTTGTCCTATTCCTTTTACACCTAATGATCCCAATCCAATTTCCATGGCCTTTGTCGTCATGGTAACTCCTTCACGATCCATTTCCCATGCGCCGGTAAGTATTATCATTAAAGCTGTTAAAGTGCAAATAATCAATGTGTCAACGAGTGGCTCGAGAGAGGCTACCAACCCTTCACGGGCAGGCCATTCAGTTTTTGCTGCAGCATGTGCAATAGGCGCTGATCCTTGTCCTGCTTCGTTGGAAAAAAGTCCTCGCCTTACGCCCATTAACATAGTAAGAAGAAAGGCAGAGCCAAATAAACCTCCCGCTGCCCCTTTGCCGGTAAAGGCATTCTGAAAAATGAAAATAAAGGCTGACGGTATATTTTTGTATTCTATTGCAATTATCAGAAGGGCGCTTGTTACATAAAAAACTGCCATAATGGGCACAAGCCTTACCGTTACTTCAGCTATCCTTTTTATTCCTCCTACTATCACTAATAGGGTGAGGATAGTAATGATTATTCCTGATATCCATTTTTTAATATTATAGGTGTCAAGCAAGGCTTCCGACATAGAGTTTGTTTGTGCCATATTTCCGGTACCCAAAGAGCAAAGTATTGCTGCTACAGCGAAGATAACAGCTAATATCTTTGCCCCTTTTCCCAATTTTGATTTTAATCCGTATTCCATATAATACATTGGTCCGCCCGATACTGAGCCGTCGGAGGTAAAACTACGGTATTTGTGAGCCAAGGTGCACTCGGTATATTTCAGTATCATACCAAGAAACCCAGTAACCCACATCCAAAATACGGCGCCGGGGCCACCCCAGCCTATGGCCAACGCCACTCCAACAATATTTCCGGTGCCTACTGTAGCCGATAGCGCAGTTGTAAGAGCTTTGAAATGGTTAACATCCCCTGTATCACCTGCTTTATCATATTTTCCCCTTACTATTCTGATGGAGTGCATAAGCTTCGTTACATTCAGAAATTTCAATTTGAAAATAAAATAAAGACCGGTAGGAATGAGTATTAGAACTACAGCAAAACCGCCAACATATTCATTGTAAGCTTTAATGCCGTTTTCAACTGCAAGTAAAAAATTGTTCATCTAAGTACAGAATTAAATGAGTATAACTGCAAATTGATGAACAAAAATGAAAAAACTTTTGATTCGTGAAATAGGGTGGGATAGATTTAGAATGATTCTAAGACGGATTGTGTTATTCTATTCAGAGTCTTTTAACATTATAAAATAAGATATTAAATGCTAACTTGATGAATAACAGTAGGGTAAACTATTTTTATTAAGTTATTTTGTATTGTTATGACAAGAGAAATATTGATTGCCTTATTTACAACTTACTGAAGATCAATTTGTGTAATGTATATAGAAATTTAATTGATGACAATCTTTTTTGTTTCTGTATTGTTTTGATGGATCAATTTTAGATAATAAACTCCACCTTGAAGATTGCGAAGATCAATATTTAAAGAAGCTCCATTTAGTTTCGATCCGGGGTTAATGGTTTTAAGTATATTACTCTGTGTATCTAAAACTTGAATTTGAAGGTCTTTCGGCCAGTGATTCATAGCCAGATTGAAATATCCGAACGAAGGGTTGGGATAAATTGCACTGATGATTTCTCTGTTATCATCCACTGATACTGGTAATAGCGTTACCTGAGTTATTGCTGATAGGCCTTGAACTTCAAATTGGCTGGTGTTGGGCAGGGTGGGATCGTAAGTAACCGATAAATCATACTCTGTATTTTGCTGATGGCTGAATAACTTGAACAAAAACATTTCGCCAGTTGCAAAGCCATCTTTTTGCGGGGTGGTTATATCGTCAGCGAAAGCCATCACTGCTGTGCCGGCATTGATATCTGTTATTTCTATCAGCCCTGCGCATAAATCCTCCGGTGTAAAAACCCCTATCACATCGCCGGTAACAATTCCTGTATTTTTAAGTACACCCGGCTTAAAGGCTATCGGATGCGATGAAGGAGTGGGATGAACTTCATTCCATGGCGGTTTATTTTTAGAATCAGTTGGATCGTCTGGCATAGGAACGCTGCCATTGTTTAATTGAACTGCATCATTAACTGATTTGATTTCCGAAAATGTTGCAATTGAGTAACCAAAAGATGTTGATAGGAAGCTGAATAAAATGAGTATGACTTTCAACTTGTTCATGATCAAAATTATATATGAATGATGGTTGATTGAATTTATTAAAAAAACAATAAATAGACTTTGTAAAAATCGGTTTCAAAGATAGCTAATCTTATTGCAACCTGTTGAATAGGTTCAGAGGCGGCCTTAGGTTAAGAAGATCTATAACGCTGTTGCTTTGAATATTGCCTTTTCGCCAAATCGTTTACGTATTCGGTCGAGTGTTTGGTATAGGTTTATCATTTCAGGGGTATTTTCAAACATGCTGAGTTGTTGTACGCCATTTACCAGATGACTGAAGCGTACTCCGATGAGCCTGATTAGCATGCGGCGGGTATAAAGCCTATCGAAAAGTTCTATTGCTGTTTTAGTGAGAATATGATCAAAAGAGGTATAGGATATTGTCTTTTGAAGTGTGTGGGTATCGAAATTGGAATAACGAATCTTAACAGTGATGCAGCCGGTTAATTTTCCTTTTTTGCGCATGTTGAAAGCAATTTTTTCTATCATGGCGATAAGGATTTCATGCATACGTGTTACGTCAATAGTGTCTTGATCAAAAGTTGTCTCTGTGCTAATAGATTTTTGTTCGGAGTAGGGTGTAACGGGTGTTGTATCTATGCCGTTGGCTTTTTTCCAGATATCAATTCCATTTTTTCCCATCAACTTTTTCATCATCTCGGGCGGTATCATGCTTAGGGTTTGGATATTGATTATTCCCATGGAGCGTAGCGTTTGATAGGTTTTTAAGCCAATCATCGGAATTTTTCGAATGGAGAGCGGCGCCAGAAAAGGTTTGACGTGCGGAAGTATCACCTGAAGCTCGCCATTGGGCTTAGCTTCGCCGGTAGCGATCTTCGATACGGTTTTATTTACCGATAGCCCGACAGAAATAGGCAATCCGGTTTCTTTGATGATACGTTGCCTAAGCTCATGTGTCCATTTCATTGAACCGAAAAAACGATCCATCCCTGTGATATCAAGGTAATGTTCGTCAATAGAGGCTTTTTCGTATATAGGTGCACTCTCGGCAATAATTTCGGTAACCATACGTGAGTATTTTGTGTATTGCTCCATGTCGCCACGAATTACAATGGCATCCCGACATAGGTTGAGGGCGAGTTTCATGGGCATGGCCGAATGTACGCCAAAACGTCTTGCTTCGTAGCTACAGCCTGCCACCACACTTCGGTCGGAAACGCCGCCAACAATCACAGGCTTGCCCGTTAACGATGAGTTTAACAGCCTTTCGACAGAGACAAAAAAAGTGTCGAGATCGAAATGTACAACAGTACGACGATCGTTTAATTCGTCATTATTCAGTTCTAAAATAGGTTGAGTTTCATATTGTTGCCAATTGCTCATTATATTTTTTTGTTAAAAATATTCTTTGATTAAAAAATAAACATAAATTTGCCGACAAAATAATCATTATTTAATAATCATATAAAAAATGCTGATAACAATTATTTTTAAATCCGAATTAATCAATAGAAAGTTTTTTGAGCTGACCCACTGATTTTAAGCGGCATATTTCTAATTAGTGTTTCTTCGGCACAGCTTCTATTATACTGATTATCAACGTTTAATTTGGATTAATAGATTGAGGTCTTTTATTTTTTAACATCAAACAAATTTTTCTATGTATTTAAGCACTAATATTAAGCTCCTACGAAAATATAAAGGGCGTACTCAGGACGATCTGGCCTTTGCATTAGGCATTCCACGTTCTACGTTCAACAATTACGAAAATCAGGTGGCCTATCCGGGTATTAATATGCTTGTAGCGATTTCGGATTATTTTGGAGTTGCTATTGACACACTGATAAGGGTGGATTTGTCCAAACTTTCGCAGAGCCAGTTGTGGCAGCTTGAGAACGGCTATGATATTTTTATTCGAGGCAGTAACTTGCGGGTACTAACCACCACAGTTGATACCGATAATCAGGAGAACATAGAATTGGTTTCTGAAAAAGCAAAAGCAGGTTATTCCAGTGGCTTTGCCGATCCGGAGTACATACGTATTTTGCCCACGTTTCAATTGCCGTTTCTCTCTGCTGATAAAAAGTATCGAACTTTTCAGATAAATGGCGATTCGATGTTGCCAATACCCCACGGATCTTGGGTTACAGGCGAGTTTGTGCAAAATTGGGAATTAATCCGTAACCGTCAGGCCTATATTATTCTTACCCTAAATGAGGGCATACTTTTTAAAGTGGTCGAAAATATGATTGCTGAGAGCGGTTTGTTACGATTGCACTCGCTCAATCCTATTTATCTGCCTTATAGCATACATGTGAATGAGATCAGAGAGGTGTGGCGGTTTGTGCATTACATCTGCGCCGAATTGCCGGAAGAACGTCCGGCAGAAAATGAAATGATAGAAAGCATCCGTGAGATAAAAAGGGATATTAAAGACATTAATCAACGGCTTGGAAACCATCCAAACACACCTGTTTAATGGAGAAGTTGATTTCAGGGGTTGTATTGTCTGTTAATTTGAAAAGTGGCCTAAAATCCACGATAGTTTTTTCTGTAATCAGTAAGATTATATTTTATGACGGATTAAAAGAGCGTTTTGGATTAGATTATTACTTTTGCCAAAGAACACAGATTAATTCAGCATGGCAGTTAAGAGCAACAAATTAAAAGCAGAGAATCAAAAAAATTCATCGGGTTCTGCCCGACGTTCGAGGAGAAGAAGGCCGAGGACCTCCAGTACCCCTTTTTATCGCAATCGAAAATACGGCCAGATCCTTGGTGTATTGTTAGCGCTTGTGTCTGTTTATCTCGGCGTTGCTTTCGGTTCGTATCTGAATACATGGAAGTTCGACGATCAGATTTTTAATGAAAGCCTATGGCAGATTCTTACCGACAGGGGGATTGTTGTTCATAACCTAATGGGAAAATTAGGAGCAATAAGTGCGTATTATACTGTTAAACAAGGTTTTGGTGTTGCATCTTTCCTGATATTAATTTTTACATTTTTAGCCGGCATTAAGCTTATTTTTCCTAAGGTAGGTTTTAGTTTATGGAGAATTTCCAGGATGTTGATTATTGGATTATTGTGGTTTCCTACAACTTTTGCCTATTTAATACCGCAGGTGATGGATGGGATCTTTCCCGGAGTGTTCGGTATTTTTGTTGAAAAATGGTTAGTTACCTACCTTGGGAAACCAGGCACAGGCATAGCGCTTCTCTTTGTACTTATAGTTTTCCTTATTTTAATTGGTTTTTTTAGTCTTTTTAATGTAAAATTTTCATTTTTAAATATTAGAAGAAAAAAGAAAAAAGAAAAAGATGGTAAAGAGGAAAAAGATGGGGTGGAAAAAATCAGAGGCAGAGGCGATAAGTATAATCTTGAGGATTATGAAGTAAAGGATGAAGGAGATGAAAACAACGAAGATATTGATGATTCGAAAGAGAAGGGGAAGTTATCCGGAAATACATTTAAACCAATAACTCAACAACCTTTTGGTCAGAATAGTGATGCTTCGAAATCGGATAATGTGGATTCACCATTTAATACTCTTGAGATTGATTTAGATGTTCCAGAAAAAGATGTAAAGACAAGGGATGTGGGCGAGGTTGATTTTACAATAGAAAATCCTGTTGTCTTGCCCGATACTGATGCAAACGGAGATTTGACTGAAAAAGAAGGAAAAAGTGATTTATCGAAATCTGACAAACCGGTAATCAAATCGAGGTATGGTGTGGATAGCCTTTATGATCCACGCTTGGATTTGCCACATTATAAGTTTCCGACTTTTGATTTGTTAAATGATTATGGCGGGGATACGCTCAACGTGCAAAACGAAGAGTTGATGGAGAATAAACAAAAGATAGTAGCTACGCTGAATCATTATGGTATTGACATAGTAAAGATTAAAGCAACAATTGGCCCTACAGTAACGCTTTACGAGATCATTCCAGCGCCTGGAGTCAGGATTGCAAAAATTCGGAATCTTGAGGATGATATCGCATTAAGCTTGTCGGCTCTTGGGATCAGAATTATTGCTCCCATACCTGGTAAGGGGACAATAGGTATTGAGGTACCGAATCAGCATCCCGATATTGTCTCAATGAAATCGGTACTTGCATCCGAAAAGTTTCAAGCCAGTAAAGCAGAGTTGCCTTTTGGGATGGGAAAGACGATCTCTAATGAAGTTTTTATTGCCGACCTTGCCAAAATGCCTCATATTTTGATGGCTGGTGCAACCGGTCAGGGTAAGTCAGTGGGGCTTAATGCTATAATTACTTCACTGCTTTATAAAAAGCACCCTGCTGAGCTTAAGTTTGTTATGGTTGATCCTAAGAAGGTTGAGTTGACTCTTTTTTCCAAAATTGAGCGTCATTATCTTGCCAAACTTCCCGATTCGGAGGAGGCAATCATAACTGATACACGAAAAGTAGTGCGTACTTTAAACTCGCTTGGCATTGAGATGGATACGCGCTACGAATTGCTTAAGGATGCTCAGGTTAGGAACATAAAAGAATACAATGTAAAGTTTCTTGAGCGCAAGCTTAATCCTAATGATGGTCATCATTTTATGCCTTATATAGTTTTGGTGATAGATGAGTTTGCCGATCTTATCATGACTTCCGGCAAAGAGATTGAAATTCCTCTTACCCGCCTGGCCCAGCTTGCACGTGCTGTTGGAATTCATCTGATCATCGCCACACAAAGGCCTTCGGTAAACATCATTACCGGGTCAATAAAAGCCAACTTTCCGGCTCGCGTAGCTTTTAGGGTTATTTCCAAAGTGGATTCACGTACTATCCTCGATAGCAGAGGGGCTGATCAGTTGATAGGAAGAGGTGATATGCTACTCTCAACAGGTAGTGATCTGATACGCCTGCAATGTGCATTTATTGATACTCCAGAAATTGAAAAGCTTACTGAATACATTGGCTCGCAGAGGGCTTATCCGGATGCATACCTTCTTCCTGAATTTGCTGACGAGCAAGATGAACATATAACCGAATTCGACCCAACAGAAAAAGATCAACTCTTTGAAGAATCTGCTCGAATCTTAGTACAAACGCAACAAGGTTCTACCTCTTTATTGCAAAGGAAACTGAAAATTGGATATAACCGTGCAGGAAGGATTATTGATCAGCTTGAAGCGGCAGGTATCGTTGGGCCTTTTGAAGGTAGTAAAGCACGTGAAGTTATTATAAAGTCGGAGTTAGAATTGGAACAGTTATTGAGCGAGATGAACAATAAATTATAATCCGAAAAAAATTATGAGAAACTTGGTTTTATGGCTGATACCATTTTTTGTGGTTTTTCAAACAGCATTCATTTTTGCACAATCGCGCGATAAACAAGCTTCAGAGATATTGGATGAAGTCATCAGCAAGACTAAATCCTATAAATCCATGAAATTGGAGTTTATTTATAAAATGGAAAATCCTGAGGCTAACATCAATGAAACAACAACTGGAAAGGCAGTTGTCAGTGATGATAGTTACAGGGTAGAGGTAGCAGGTCAAACAATAATTTCTGACGGCAAAACTCTCTGGACGGTGATAAGCGATGCAGAAGAAGTTCAAGTGAACGACGTCTCGGAAAATGATGACGTTTTTACACCTACTAAACTTTTAACAAGTTACAATGAGCAGTACAAATCGAAATTACTACCTAAAGTTACTTCATTACACGGTAAAAATGTGTATGGATTAGAGCTTACCCCCTACCAAAAGAAATCTTACGATAGAGTACACTTTTTTATCGAAAAAGATAAAATGCAACTTTATCAAATCGAGATTTTTGATCGTAATGGAAGTAAATACACCTATCAAATCACTAAATTTGAAACAAATGTACAGGTAAACGAAAAGTCATTTAGTTTTAGTGAAAAGGAATTCCCTGGATTTTACATTATTGATATGCGATAATATCAGAGTTTTAACTTATTTATTGCCGCATAGCAGAGACTAAAAGCTACTATGCGGTTTTTTTATTAAATAATCGTGATCGCAATAATAAATTGTTTATATTTGCCTTGCATAAAAAAGTGTAAAAACCATTGTAGTAGAAATATTTTAAGAGTTAATTAATTTAATAATTTAAATGAGAAACTATGAATACATTTGATCAGTCGTTAAAGACATGGATTGATGACGAAAAAGCGGCAATTGAGTTCATCAATGTTTTAGGTAAATTGTGGTTTGAGAAGTCAATAGAGTTGATATGCCTTAGAAGTCAACTAATTGATCGTGGGCCTGGTAAAATCTTGAACAAGCACCTCAGAGCTGAAGCTATTTTAAACAAGCCTGTTCGTATTCAGGATTCATTAATTATTGCCAAGGCAATTTTGGCGAATAATATTGCACCGGCACGAATAGATATCGGTCGTTTGAATTCGGAATGGACCGATGATAAGGGCAAATATAAGGATGTTAATGAATTTGTTTTAGACAAATTGAAGGCATTTGTTGGAGTAGTTCCGCGTAGTACGAAGACTCAGGATGTTGTTCTGTACGGTTTCGGGCGAATAGGCAGGTTGCTGGCACGCGAGCTGATACAGATTGCCGGTAACGGATCACAATTGCGCTTAAGAGCCATAGTTACCCGTGGCAATACACCGGAAGAGATTAAAAAACGTATTTCACTTTTCAGAAATGATTCAGTTCATGGAGCTTTTCGTGGTGTAGCTAAAGAAGACCTTGATAATAAGTGTCTGTATATAAATGGTCATGTTATACATATGATTGCAGCCAGTAATCCTGAGGATGTGGATTATACAGCTTACGGTATCAAGGATGCTTTGTTGATAGATAATACTGGAATATTTCGCGATAGGGAATCATTAGGTCGTCATTTGAAGGCCAAAGGTATAGCCAAAGTATTGCTAACTGCTCCCGGCAAAGGCGATATCCCGAATGTTGTGTATGGAGTAAATCAGAATTCACTAAATGTAAAAGAGGAAACTATTTATTCTGCTGCTTCATGTACAACTAATGCAATTGTGCCAGGGCTTAAGGTTTTGACTGATGAGCTGGGGATTGTAAAAGGCCATCTTGAGACGATACACGCCTATACTAACGATCAGAACCTGTTGGACAATTTCCATAAAAAATCACGTCGTGGAAGGTCAGCGCCTTTAAATATGGTTATTACTGAGACCGGAGCAGGTTCGGCAGCAGCAAAAGCAATACCAAGCCTCAAAGGAAAGATAACTTCAAATGCTGTAAGAGTGCCTACCCCCAATGTGTCATTAGCAATCCTGACAATAGATACTGAAAAGAAGACAACAGTTGAAGAGGTCAATAATTTTTTTCTAAAAGCAGCTTTGAAAGGGGAGTTGATCGAGCAGATAAGATATAGTACATCAACGGAATTTGTATCTTCCGATGGTATTGGCGATTCATGCGCCTGCATTTTCGATGCACCTGCAACCAAAGTTTCGGAAGACGGTAAAACTGTGATAGTGTACCTCTGGTACGACAATGAGTATGGTTATTCTTGCCAGGTGGTTCGCCTTGCAAAACATATCGGAGAGGTAAAAAGCTACAGATATTACTAAACGGCTGGATTTTTATCTGTTTTTGTAAACTATAAGTTTGGAGCTACTTCTGAGACCGTGGGCAAATTCCGTATTTAGAATATAAAAACCCGGGTCAATGTCTGAAACTTGGAGTGTGATAAAGGTAGAATTAACATTTCGTATTTCTTCTATAGTTCTACCGGAAACATTTACAAGTTTGATATTTGTTATTATTTGATCACTTTCCACTATGCAAAAATCAGATGTTGGATTAGGGAAAAGCGAAACGTTTGGATTGTAAGTCAATTTTGATAAACCGAGAAGAGGATCGGATGAAGTAGTCCAGCTTTCGGCGAGGCTATTGTCAAGTTCAGGATTTATGAGGCTGAGGTATGGGCCATGGCCATCAGCTTCCTCAGGCCAGGGGGATGAATCAGAATATTGCACCTCGTCAATTACATTTCCAAAGGCATCGCATAATAAAAGTTTCTGTGTTTTGTTGGAAAGGTTACGTGTATATTGCCCAAATGGAGGGAAGCCGTGGAATTGTTCAAAAATGTCGGCATTGCTTGCCAGACGAATATATTCATAAGCATTTACATAAGAATTGTTGGGAAAATTATAACTGATACCAAGTTCCCTAAGGTAAATACCAGTGAGATCAACAGTCTCGTTGCTGTAATTAATAATTTCGATAAACTCCAGGTCGTCTTCATCGAAACCTGATTCAGATTTTGGGTGATAATGGATTTTATTTATTACGAGCGCTGGAATTTCGGGGTCAGCACAATTTTGATAATTGGTAAGGTTTTCATTTAACCATGCAATTCTTTCTTGTAACCAGATTCTTAGGTCGTTAATGTTTTGAGCATAATTACCTATGTTACCCCATCTCAAATTTTCTCTTAACACGGCTTCTGCGATTAATTCTACTATCTCAATAATTTGGGTTTTAATCATTAGATAATTTAACGGGCATCCTGGAGCAGTAAGCTCGTGCCACCGTTTTGTAAGATAGCAATTAAAAGTCGAATCATCGAACAGGTCTTGCCAGAATTTCGAACCACGGTTACAATAGTCGAACTGCCAAACGTCAGTTTTGCTTCTATCCAATCCCCACGCAATCAGGTCATTGCCGTATGTAAGGTTAAAGTCCCATATAGGGCCTGCGCGTAATTTGCCGCTTCTGTCTTTATGAAAAAAAGTACTAAACAGATAGGCATCTACATTGGATGCTAATTCATTGCTGATCATAAAGTCAATAAATGAAGGAACATCTATCATTGAAGGGTAACCATTTATGAGTGAATTGTTCCCGTTGTCCATTGCTTCTTGAAATGCAAAAAAATAGTTCCGTATGTAAATGTGCTGATCATTAGTAATGATATCTGGTTTTGGCTGATCGTGAATATAATAAACCATATTATACGGCCCTGTGTAAGATGGCATTTCCCATGCTATAGGGTCTCCTCCCGTTTGCTTGTCGGCTTTGGAAATGTAACCACCTGTAACTTCCGGTGGCTCATTGTCAGTCGTGGTAAGCTTAACTAAATTCACTCGGTTTTTGTCTATTTTAATCTTTTCCGAAAAAATGTAAAGTCCTTTATAGTCATCGTTTACCATTAATTCGCAATAAACACAATTAGAAGCCCAATTGCCCATTTTACGTGATAGGTTGTAGGATAGGACATCTCTTAGGAGGGATGGGTCGAAAGCAAATGAATTGAGTATCCAGTCGTTTTCTTTAGGAAGGCCGAGTATTTCTACATTATATTTCGTTGAGTCGTCATCTTTCAATGTGTGTAAGGCATAAGGTTTTTTATCAGGCGCTTGTGATGTGGTTCCTCGAATTTCAATTCCGATCCGCCCGTCGTAGTTAAGGAATTCCGGATTGTTAATGTCGCTCAGGTAGTTTCGCGATCCGTCGGGGTGATAAATGATCTTCATGGTAGCCGGTATTTTGGGCTCATCGGGGATAATTTGCGGCTGGCCGGTGTTTGGGTCAAGATCGGTATTTATTACAACGATCGGAAGATTGCTGTCGGTGAGGATCTGAGCATGAATGGGATATTTAAAAAGTATTAAAAGAAATAAAAGAAACAGAAAAGAAGAAGTTAAGTGTTTCATAGTTTTTCTTTTGCTTGAATGTCCCTTACTAATAAAGTATAATCCCGACAAATGTACAAATGATTTCGGAAAAAATTAATTACACATCATAAAAATTGATCCAGAATTAATTAATAGAAAATCTTTTTAGGCTAAATTATTGATTCTATAACGTTTATGTGTCTGTAATAGTACAATTTCTATTATGTAAATTAAAAATATTCTATCGCAGTTTAAAAAAACCTTTGATCAATAAGATAATTTTTTACGTAGTCGTTTACTCCCTCTTCCAAAGAGAAAAACTGCTTTTTGTAACCTGTTCCTATAGTTTTAACCATATTAGCTTGTGTGAAATACTGATATTTATCCCTAATATCCAAAGGTGTATCAATGAATTCAATTTTCGGTTCAATATTTACTGCATCAAACACGGCATTAACTAAATCAAGGAATGTTCTCGCTTTGCCTGTACCAAGATTATAAATTCCTGAAGTGGGTTTGTTTTGCATAAACCAAATCAAAATGTTAACCAGATCTTTTACATAAACGAAGTCGCGCATTTGTTTTCCGTTCTCAAAATCAGGGTGGTGCGATTTAAAAAGAAGCATTTTGCCATTTTTCAGGATTTGGTTGTAAGTATGAAAAATAACAGATGCCATTCTGTTTTTATGATATTCGTTAGGACCATAAACATTAAAAAACTTAAATCCTGCCCAAAATGGCGGCACGCTCTTTTGCATCAAAACCCATTTGTCGAATTCATTTTTTGATTCGCCATAAGGATTCAGTGGTTTGAGATTAGGGATGATCTCGTGACGATCGTCATAACCAAGTTCACCCATTCCGTAAGTGGCAGCTGAGGAAGCATAAATAAGGGGGATTTTGTGATGTACGCACTTCTCCCAAATCATTTTAGAATATCCTAAATTGAGCTTGTTGAAAACAGTTACATCAAACTCGGCAGTATTAGTACGTGCTCCTATATGAAATAAAAACTCTACCCTTTGACCATGTTCATCTAACCAGTCGGAAAAGTGATCACGATGTATTTTGTGAATAAAATCTTTATTTTCAATATTTTGCTCTTTCTCTTTTCTGGAAAAATCATCAACAAGAATAAGATTCTTCTCCCCTGTTTGGTTTAGTTTTCCAGTGAGTACGCTACCTATAAAACCGGCCGCTCCTGTTATAATTATAGCCTTTTCCATAATGGTCTCTCTTTATATTTTGTTGCTTCATCAATAAACTTTCTTATAATAGGTGTTGATAGTGCGCTGGTTGTATCCATACGTTCCGGATGCCACTGCACTCCCAGCATAAATGGTTTGTTTATTGTATCGGTCCATCCAATTGATTCAATTACTCCGTCATTTGCGATAGCGTGTACTCTAAGTCCTTCCGCAAGGCGGTTAACAGCTTGATGATGATTGCTGTTTACCTCACCAATATCAATTTTACTGATCTTCCCAAGCAACCCATTATCATAAATCTGAACATCATGGTAGCAGTTTTGCCAATCTTCAATGCGATGATTCACATTTGAATTAATATCCGAAGGTAGGTCAACGTATAATGTTCCGCCCATAGCAACATTTATTAGTTGATGCCCACGACAGACCCCAAGTAATGGCATTTTGCGTTTGATGCCTGTTTTTAAAAGATAAAACTCCAAAGTATCTCTCTTCATATTGAAGCTGCCACATTTTGATGTATCTTGCTCTTGTCCGTACCATTTTGGATAGATATCTTCGCCTCCAGTTAACAGCAATCCATGGCATTTGCCGAAAACCATTATCATGGAATCATCCGACATTTTGTTCATTACAAATAGCTCGGCTTCTGGCGCAAATGATCTGAGCCATTTAATATAGTTGTTCTTATCAGGCGAATTACTGATGTGGGAGATGGCTATTTTTAATGTTTTATCCTTCTTTGAACAGTTTGTCAACACTGAAAAAGCCATAAAGGCTACAAAGAATAATATCACTCTTTTTATTAGTCTCATATTATTTCTATTAATCGTTTGCCAAAAATAAGATTTTCCTAAATCAGCGCTTATCAATAGCGAGTAACTAAGTGTATTTAAAACTGATTAAGCGTTCTCTAAAAAGCTTTCTTTTTCTCTTTGGAAAATCAAATATTTTGATCTGTTAAAGAAGTAATAGAACCATTAATAGGTTTAACTTTCAAAAGGGTGGTTTTTATCAAAATCAGGCAGATAGTTGTTATAACTCTCTAAATCCTGTAACCAGCCTTTTGTAAAACCCAAATTGTAAAACTCTTCGATAACTTGCCGGTACTCGTTGTCATTTAAAGTACGGCTAATAGGAAGTTTTGAATTTACAAATCGAGTAGGATGGTATTGCGACATCAATGATAAGTGCATTGAAGTAGAAAGATTATCGGCTATATGGCGGAGCGAATCAATACTGTTTTGTACATGGCCGGGTAGTACAAGATGCCTGATTAAAATCCCGTGTATTGCCACGCCATCTTCATCAAGTAGCAGAGTAGAGCCTTTTTGACGGTACATCTCTTTCAACGCGGCCAGAGCGACATTTGTATAATCTTCGGCATCCGAATATTTTTTTGATAATTCCGGATCCGAATATTTAAAGTCGGGTAAATAAACATCAATATATGGCTCAAGCGTACGAAGTGTTTCCACTTTGTCGTAACCGTTGCTATTATAAACAAATGTAGGTTTGATATTCAACGTTCGTAAGGAGTTGATGATTATTTTTACCTGAGGTACGAAATGTGTTGGCGATACAAAACCTACTCCTTTGCAGCCCTCATTTAAGCACATTATTATTTCTAACAGCGTCTCTTGCAGCGACATTTGATGTGCTGCGTTTTTGAGGTGGTTCATGCTTATTTGATGATTTTGACAATAGATACATTGCAGGTTACAATGGCCAAAAAATATGTTGCAGATGCCGTTTTTACCACTAATTGGCGGTTCTTCACCACGATGGATACAGATTGATGATATGTAAAATGATGTATTGCTTTTGCAATAACCCAATTTGTTACTGAAACGGTTTGCTCCACAGTTGCGAGGGCAAATCCTGCAATTTCTTAACTCTTCGATTGGCTTGATTAGCTCGTTGAAGTTAAGTGTTCGGATAATTGCCGGATCATAAGTCATGATGTCATATTTTGATTGCAAGTATAATGAAATTGGTTGAGAATTTCATTATTTTTCATATTTGCGTTATCAATAAAGGATAAAAACTTTAAACTATTACCTCTAAAAGAGGTTTAGAGGAGTTTTGATATTGTTTTTTCTTAATGCTTATGTGGAAAGTATTACTGAATAACCACTTTATGGATTTGCGTTTGATTTCCCGAAGTGATTTTAAGGACATATATTCCTTTTGTTTTGTATCGGAAATCAAAATCTCGCCTAAGGCCATTATTAAGCCTGTTTGAAGTGATGTATTCAGTGAAAATGAGATCACCTTCCATGTTGAAAATCCGTATCTCTGTATCTTTGGAATATCCTGTGAGATTTGTTGTAAATACTCCTGAACTTGGATTAGGAAGGATAGTAGTGGTTGGTTTGACGATTGGCTCCCCGACATTTATCGTTGGATCAAAATATAGGTTTAAAGCGTCTGAATTACCGAAGGAACAGGGCGCTAATGGGGCTGCGTTAAGAGTTAGCTTTACCTGACCAGCATCCAGATCGCCTTTTCCAGGTGTGTATATTGTTTGCAAATCGGCTGGGTTTTCAAAAAAACCGTCTCCATCAGTAGCCCATTCTATAGATGCTGCATTTGTTACCTGAGGATTCGTAAGGTAGAGCGAACTTGTATGGATAACGGTATCGTTCCCTGCAAATACCGTCGGGCGATAGGTGATAGTTAATAGCAGACTGTCTTTAGCCGTTAGATTTGGTTCAAAACCGTTTACGGTGAGAATTAGATATGCATATCCATTTTGGAGGTCTTGGTTACCACGTAGGTAAGGTGAATATAAATTATTTGGAGCGACGAAAAAACCATCGCCTGACGTTGTCCATTTCCAAGATTGTGCATATTGTGCTACTCCGTTGACATAATAAAAAGTGTCTTGACAAACATATCCGTCAGGGCCGGCATAAGCTTCGGGTAACTGAATAGGAGCAAAGTCGAAAGCTATGATTCTTGTCTTCCAGCTATAATTCATATACTCATTTGTAAACCAAAATATTGAGTCGTTCACTGGGTCAACATTCATACAAGAGTAGTCGCCCCAGCGGCTAATCTGTGTTTGTGATCCAAAACCTGTTTGCGCTTCTACTTCGTCATAGGTCATCTGTCCTAATGGTGCATCTTTAGGCCTACCGGTATAGCGAATAGAAGGATAAACGTCGTTGCTACCCGAAACGGAATAGCCGAGAGCTATAGTTCCGGCTGCGTTCATTGTTATACTACCCATCCAGCGATGTAGCCCGTCGTTTGGAGCATATACCCCTTGCTGATATATTGACCAGTCCTCCCCATTATTTTTTCTAAACTCATACCATTTAATACCGGCACGTCCGTTTACATTAACTGTATGGTTGGCTACCATAGCTTCATAACTGCCAAAATTACGATAGGGAAGCCTAAACATTAACATTTGGCTTAATGCATCTAACGTTGAGCTTGTGCCTGGCTGAGGAATTCCGTAAATCTCGGAATTGAAATTGCCTGGATTTAAAGATACTCCTAACTGATAGGTTGAATTCGAAGGATTATTCCAATCGGCGTTAAACTCATAAATTTCAAATTGTTTGTTGCCGAAGGCGTTCATGGTGGCAATATAATTGGGGGTGCCTGCCGGCGGCATAGGGCCTTCTGCATCACTTGGCAACAGACTAAATTTGTCTGGAAAATAGCCGAAAAATATCATTCCTGCGTCGGGGTCGCCAACAAGCATTTTGTCTCGTTCGAAAGCTGCTACACCACTACCGATAAAACCTGATTCAAAGAAGTTAAAAGTACAGTAGTATCCATCATGCCAGGTGCTCATCTTAGGATAATCGTTAAAATGGTCAAACTCAAAAGCATAGCGGTAATACTCACCTAAAGGATCGCCTGTTGCCGAAATAGCTACTAACTGATAAGATTTACCATTAGGCCGTTCTATTGCAAATTGTGAAGCGACATAACGGTCAGCATTTACATCATAAAGTACAATGGGGTCGCCATCGTTTGAGCCTGTCCATGCACCGATGAAGCCTTCCCACAAGGTGCTGTTATCAACCGGGCCATATAGCTTGGTGCCGTTTTTATCCCAGATTGCAAAAGAGAGATTGATCATTTGAAAATAATGATCCGGCCCAACAGCTCCTTCAGTGTCGGGAGGATAAACTCCATTTACATTTCCTATACCGGGAATGCTTTTTATCGGTCCACGACTGCCCAGAATGCCGGTTGTCTCTTGAAGGTTTTCATAAACAACAGGTGTTTTAGGCGCTGGAGGAATCATTTTTATGGATGGATTACCGATTTCGCTGTTTTTCCATTCTCTTTGTCGCTCGCCGGGCAAAATAATTGTCATCTCTCTTAATGGTGGTGTTTTATCAGCATAATAGGCTTTACGGATAATTTTAGGGGACAATGTTTCCTGAGAATATGAAAACAGGCCAAGTCCAAAGGCTAAAAAAAGCAATAAAAACAGATTTTTCATCAATAATGGTTTTTAATATAATAATAAGAACAATAATTTGTCAATATCCTGTATCATGACTTTGTAGCTAACAAAGTAAAAAAATGTTTGTTTAGTGCTTTATTGCAAATAAAAATGAAGATTTCATTTTTTTTCGCAGAAAATAAAGTATTATGTAGTAAGGAATCAGGATGGTTAGCGATATAAGTCCTGCAACCGCCTGATTTTTAGTGATCTTGTAAATAATTAGCAAACTGATGATTACTAAAATAAATGGTAAGAAATAACCATAAAATACTGCTTTCAGTCCGTGTGATTTCTTTAATGTTACCTCTACCTGATCGCCAATTTTGTAAATATTAGTTTTTGGGTTTGGCGTCTCAATAATTTTTTCTTGTGTGTCAGCTACACTGCAGAAGCCTTTTGCATGGCAACCACTACAAGCAGATTCGGCGATGATAGATATCCGAATTAAATCTTGTTCAATCTCCGTGATGTATCCTTTATGAGAAATTAATTCTTGCGACATGAATTAGAATTATTGAGTAAGTTGGTTAAGGTGTGGATGTTGAAACGGATAAGATTTTGCCATTAAAAAAATGACCTCCTTTTTTAGCGAAATCTGCAACGAATTCTGCCATCTCTTTAGGTTGAAGCGGGGCGTTATATTCCGGGAAAGCTTCGGCAAACATTTCGGTTTGTACTGCTCCAAATGCCAAGCAGTTAACTTTAATATTCCTCTCTTTCAGCTCTTCAGCCAGTGCCTCCGTCAATATTGCTACTGCGCCTTTGGAGGCGCTGTAAAGGCTCAATCCCGAAAATTTAACGCTACCTTGAACACCACCCATACTTGCAATATTAACAATATGGGCGGGATTGTTGAAATGATTGATTAAAGCCTGACTTAAGCAAAAAACAGATTTAACATTTGTATGGAAAAGATTGTCGAAGTCATCTTCGGTTAATTCCACGAAAGGTTTATTTATCAGTAGTCCGGCGTTGTTGATCAGAATGTCAATTTTCTTTTTTGACTTGACGACCCAGTCCGCAACAATATCAGATGCACCCGATTTGTTAAGGTCGAGTGGCATAATTGCAACATCGGACGAGGGACTTATCTTTTTACACTCCTCGGACAGTTTAGCCAATTGTTTGCCATTTCGTGCAACAGCTAAAATAGATGAATTATTGGTTGATGCGAATTGTTTTACCAGTGCATAACCTATTCCCCTGCTGGCTCCTGTTACAATTATATTCATGAAAATAATTACAGATTATCTGGCAGCAAAATTAGTTTTTATTGTTTAATAAGTTTCAGCGTGCTAATATAATTCCCGTTGGATATTACAGCGAAATACAAATCAGGGCCGACAGTCTTTTCGTTAGTATCTTCTCAGTCCCAGACCATAACCGACTCTTTGCCCAAAATCGTATAGCTGTCAACAATGCTCCAATCGTGTGTTTGATTATTATTAGCGCTTACTAATAGGAACGAAAAAGAGTGAAACTTCATGTTTTGAAACAGAATAAACCCAATTTACTCATTGGTAAGTTCGTAAATGGTAAAGCGCTTGTAATGGGGGCTGTCTCAAAACAAATATGTAACTTAAAAACAGCAGTTGGGTACTTGTGAGACACCGCCAAAAAGATTAAATTAAGATTGGCCTCATAAAATCAATAGTTCAGTAAAAATGGACTTTTTATTGATTAATTGGGGATAAACATTTATCGGCTTGGCCTTTTTTTTCTAATTATAATAATCCTTTTGGCAACTGGAAACGGGCAGGCAAATATTGATGGGGACGTAGTTATCAAACCTTAAATTAGGTTTTTAAGTTCTATTTTAACGGTGGTGTTATTTAATACTGAAAAGAGAGAAAAATCTATATTTGCCAAAAAAATATTAGAAATGAGGTCATCTGCATTTTTTAAATCCGGAGTTGTTTTTGTTGCATTAGCGTTTATGCTGTTTTTATACTCTTGTTCAAGTGTGCCGTTAACTAATCGTAAGCAGCTCAATCTTTTGCCCGAGTCGGAATTAGTGGCAATGAGCCTGACGGCTTATAGCGATTTTTTGAAGCAGAATAAAGTAGCCCAAAATACTGCTGAAGGACGTATGGTAAAGGATGTGGCAAGTAAGATTGCGACTGCTGCCGAAAATTATCTCAGACAAAACGGCCTTGGGAGTCGTATCTCCGAATTCCAGTGGGAGTATAACCTGATAGAAGATAATACACCAAATGCATGGGCGATGCCTGGTGGTAAAATAGTGGTTTACAGCGGTATTTTGCCTTACACCAAAACCGTTGAAGGACTGGCTGTAGTCATAGGGCATGAAATTGCTCATGTTGTAGCGCGACATGGGAATGAGCGTATGAGCCAAGGACTTCTTATCCAAACCGGCGCTCTGGCGCTTTCCGTCGCTCTTGCTGAGAAACCGGCCGAAACACAGCAACTTTTTATGGCGGCCTATGGAATAGGTTCAACGGTAGGCATAAGCCTTCCTTTTTCACGCTCACATGAATACGAAGCTGATTATCTTGGATTATTATTTATGGCAATGGCAGGTTATAATCCTAATGCAGCTATTGAATTCTGGGAAAGGATGTCGGCAATGGGAGGCTCAAAACCACCGGAATATCTTAGTACGCATCCATCTGATCAAAATCGAATTGCCAGAATTAAGAAAATAATGCCTGATGCAATGAAATACTATAAAAAATGAGAATTGGTTGATCAATTTTTTCCAAACCTTGCAGCTATTAAGCAAATTATTATAGTTAATGATCTCGGTCAATTGGTTTGCGATATGAATACAATAAATATCGCAAGGTAAATAATCTTTGGAAAGAAATAAAAAGGCAAGGTACATATGAAATTTTTGATGACAAATTATTGCGAATTCCTATTGTTGGAGACCCAGAAGTGTTTTATGAAAAGTGGTGTATTATTGATGATCATTGGGCGTTTCGTCTTCGCTCAACGCCCATCAATATTTGCTCATTGAGCGTAGCCGAAATGAGCATTTATTGGGCGTTTCGACTTCGCTCAACGCCCAACGCAATATTTGCTCATTGAGCGTAGTCGAAATGAGCATTTATTGGGCGTTTCGTCTTCGCTCAACGCCCAAAGCAATATTCGCTCATTGAGCGTAGTCGAAATGAGCATTTATTGGGCGTTTCGTCTTCGCTCAACGCCCAAAGTAGTATTTGCTCATTGAGCGTAGTCGAAATGAGCGTAGTCGAAATGAGCGTATGAAAAACTAAATAATAAACGATGATGAAAAAAGGCTATATGTATATATTACAATGTTCTAACGGAGCTTACTATACAGGAAGTACAATAGATTTAGATAAAAGATTAGCACAACACCAAGCAGGTGAAGGAGCAAATTTTACTAAAAAGCATTTACCTGTTAGCTTAGTATATTATGAAGAGTTTCAGCGTATTGATGATGCTTTTTATCGAGAAAAACAAGTGCAGGGTTGGAGTAGAGCAAAAAAAGAAGCCTTGATAAAAGGAGAGACTAATTTGTTGAATGAATTATCTAAATGCCAGAATGAAACTCATTTTAGAAACTATAAAAGAAAAGATGGCGTTTCGGCTTCGCTCAACGCCCAAAGCAGTATTTGCTACATAAACTCTGTTAATTACAAAAAATCCAATGGGCTTTTAATTTTTGATTTGGAAACATCGGTTACATGCGTGTAAATCTCTGTCGTTTTGATAGATGAATGTCCCAATAGTTGCTGAATGTATCTGATATCAGTACCATTCTCAAGTAAATGAGTTGCAAAACTGTGTCGCAACATATGTGGCGTTACCTGCTTTTTGATTCCGGCTCTCACAGCCGCATCTTTCACTACAGTTTGCACGCTTTTTTCAGAATACAATCCACCTCCCTGCCCCTCTATCAGATACTCTTTGGGATTATATTCTAAAAAATATTTCCTCAAATCTTCTAATAATTGATTAGAGAGCATAACTACCCTATCCTTGTTTCCTTTTGAATTTCGAATATGAACAACCATATTGCCAGAATTTATATCTGTAATTTTCAGGTTTAGTAATTCACTCAAACGCAACCCACACCCATACAAGAGTTTGATAATACACTTGTGCTTTTGATTGGTTGTTAAATCAATCATTCTCTTTATTTCATCAATACTTAAATATTTCGGTAATGAATGTATTTTGCGAGAAGGATACAAATGTTTCAGGTTCAATTCCACGCCAACAACCAATTGATAAAATTTATCTATTGATGCCACTATCATCCTTTGATAAGAATGGCTTACAGCATGCTTATTTATTTTCCAAAAAACATATTTTTCTATTTCAATCACACCAAGCTCATTAGGACTGCTAAATTTTTTTTCTGCAACTTGTAAAAAAGCTTTTACGGCGCTTTTATAGTTAAGAATGGTGTTTTTGCTGTACCGTTGAAGCGCTAATTTCCTTTCATAATCAACTAATAAGGTTTCAATTTGCATAGTTTTGTATTTTTTGCAAATTTAGCAAAACATTCGTAATTGCAAATATTTTCAATTAGTTTTATTATTTTATTTAATTGATTTATTGAGACATATGAAAATAATAGAGATTAAAATTAAAATTAATATACGAATGTTCTAAATTTAATATATACGAATTTTGTAACTTTGTTTCGTAAATTATACGTTACCAGCAACCCTAAAAGACGACACAACCGACAACAAACGAACAATAAAACGACAGACAAAATGCCAACCCTTCGCAAAATAAAAAGAGCTGCAAGCCAATGCACAAGCCGACACAAATTGCAGCACATTTTATTTTGCCCAACCGCACCCAAGCCCACCCACCACCCGATTTTCGGAAAGGTGACAACTTGAAGGGCATTTTTGACAGATTAGCGGTTTTAAAAACTAACTTTACGGACTTAAAAAAAGAGAATATTGAATGGACATAACAACGATAAAAAAATACTTAGATAAACAGAAAATCAAGGTTGTAGAAACCTACGACTTTGATAATAAAAAAGTTAAGTATTCCGACAAAATCACAGGCTGGAAAATAGATAAATTCAGGGGTGACGAAGAAATTGTTAGAGCTTACATTCTTGCAAAACTTGTAAACGAGTTAGGTTACAAGCCTGAAAATATTGAACTTGAAAAACAATACGACATTGGCAGACCAAAAGTTAATAAGCCACGCATTGACATAATTGTTCGGGACGACAAAGGAAATGCCTTTCTATACATTGAGTTAAAAAGCCCACAGGATTACGAAAAAGACAAAGACGAAGTAATTGAAAAGCAACTTTTCAATTTAGCTTCACAAGAGAAAGGTCAGGGTTTTGATGTAAAATACCTTGTTTTATATACTATTGAAGTAGTTGGCAATGAAATAAAAGACAAAACAATTTTAATTGACTACGACAAATTTGCTTCGTTTGACGCTTGGAAAAATGTTAGAGATTTTGCCGACCAACTTCCTGAGAGATACGGAAAAGCACAAAAGGAACCATACATAAAAGGCGGAAAAAAAGATTTAGACACAAACTTTACTCATTCTCAACTCGACTACAAAAGAGCCAATTTACATAATGTTCTTTGGGGCGGTGGCGGAACAGATGACAATGATGTTTTCTCATCGTTAGTAAATATCATTCTTGCTAAAATTCAAGATGAAAGCGAAAAGAAAAAAGGAGAAAAATATGATTTTCAGATTTTCTCTTTCAAAGACGGTGAAAGTTTTGAAACCAACGAACAACTTTTTGAACGTATTAACGAACTTTATCGCAGAGCATTAAAACAGCGTTTAAATGTTGTTGATGAAACACGTCTTAAAAAATCTTACATCATTGACGAAAACAAGTTTTCTTTAGCAAAATTGAAATATTCAGTTTCTGAATTAGAACAATTCAGTTTTGTTGACGGCAAAAACAGTTTTACAGGCAAAGACATTTTAGGCGACTTCTTTGAAGGAATTATCAGAGAAGGTTTTAAGCAAAGTAAAGGTCAGTTCTTTACTCACATAAACATCGTAAAATTTTTACTTTGGGGCTTACAACTTGACAAGTTAGCCATTGACAGAGTAAATAATGATTTAGAAATTCCTTATTGCATTGATCCAAGTGCGGGTAGTGGAACTTTCCTTATTGAGTATATGAAGTTCATAACTGAAAATCTGAAACGTAGATTTAGAGATGAGCTTGACGACACCAGAGATGTTGAAGATAAGTTTCATCAATGGTTTATGCCCGACCATAGGGAAAACAAATGGGCATCAACATTTATTTATGGTGGCGACATCAACTTCAATTTAGGAACAGCAACCAAAGTAAATATGATTTTACACGGTGACGGTTCAACAAATATTTTTGTTGGCTCACCGAATGGTGATGGCTTACTTCCATTTTCGGAATACGTAAAAGAAACTGCCCCAAACGCATTAAACAAGTCAGTGAAAGACACAGGCTATTTTAGTAAAGAAGTAAACAAAGAATTTGATGTAATAATTACCAACCCACCTTTCAGCGTAGATTTAGATAATGACACAAAGAGAAAAGTAAAGGATACTTTCATTTTTGGCGACAAAAAGAACTCTGAAAATTTATTTATTGAACGCTATTACCAGTTATTAAGAGAAAACGGTCGACTTGGTGTTGTATTACCCGAAAGCGTTTTTGATACTACAGAAAATAAGTATATCCGTCTATTTATCTACAAATATTTCAAAGTTAAAGCGGTTGTTTCCTTGCCTCAAGTGGCATTTGAACCTTTTACAAGCACAAAAACAAGTTTGCTATTTGCCCAAAAGAAAACACAAAAAGAAATCGAAAAGTGGGATAAACTTTGGGCAAAGCATAGCAACGAATGGAGCACATTAAAAACTCGTTGTGAAAACTTAGTAGCTGTGTATTTGGAAGACAAAGACAGAAAGAAATTGCCATCCATAAAGAACTTGACAGAAAAAGAAGAACGAGAACTTTTGGAAAAAATGCTCAAAAACTATATTGAGAAAATTGATAGCAAACTTTCAGTCAAACAACTTATCGAAAAATATCAAAACGAATTAAAAGAACTCTGCAAGTATGATACTGAAACAAAGGATGTTTTCGGATTTGTAAATACGTATTGGGTTTTTGGTGAAGTTGCGAAAGAATTAAACTATAAAGTTTTTATGGCAGAAGTTGAAAATGTGGGCTACAAAAGAACCAAACGTGGTGAAAAACCTATGCCTAATGAACTATATAGAACAGACGAAAACAATTTAGTTTTAGTAGATGACGGAGTTGAATTGACTGCTTTAGATTTTATGAGAAAAATTAATTGGGATTAGAATGGCACTAACAAATTTTACAACTGATTTTTCTTGTATTGGTGAACAAGAGTTTTTACGTCCAAACGTAGGTTATAGATATTTCTTTGATATACAAAATTCCGAAGTATATCCAGCTAGTAAAACTATAAGACTAAAATATGTTCTTCAAGAAATCAAAAACTCTAAAGTTTCAAAAGGTGAACTTGAAGATTTTGAAACTTTAGTGGATTTAGGCAACATTGAAAGGAGATACAATAATCTTATTAACCTTGAAGAAGTTTCAGAAATTGGTTCAGACAAAGCAATATTGCAAGAAGGTGATATTGTAATTCCGAAAATGCAACCTCAAATGGGTAACATTTTTCTGAATTTAGAACATAGAAGATTTATTGCATCAACTGAACTTTTGGAGTATAAAATAAGTGATGGACACAATCCGATTTTTCTATACTATTTAATTACATCATCAAAATTTCTTTCTGACTTAGGAAAATTAGAAAGTGGTAAAACTCATCGTAGAGTAAACCCGACTGACTTATTAAAAATCAAAATTCCTATCATTGAAAAAGAAAGACAAAATTTAATTGTTAAAGAAATTGAGCCAATTCAGACATATATTTCTGAATTAAAGAAAAACGTTCTTTCGCCACAAGGAATAATAGATAAGGTTTTTGCAAGAGAGTTTGGGTTTGATATAGATAAATTCGAAGAAAATAAAAATAAGAAGTTTTTTGATGTAGAATTTTCAAATGTCTTAAAAAATAATTTATTAAGAATAAGTACTCATTTTCACCATATTAAGTTAAGTTCTTTGGAGGATAAACTTAGAGATAAAGATTTTTGGAAGCCTTTAAACACTAAATTTAAACTATCAGGAGGGAAGAGGATTCCAAAAGGTAAAACTTTTTCTAACGATATAACAGATTATTATTATTTAAGACCAACAGAAGTGAGTATATGGGGTATAGAAAAAAGTGATGCTACATACATTTCAGAAGACCTTTACAATCAATTAAAAAGATACAAAATAAAAACAGGTGAGTTTTGTATTTCTATTGTTGGAACTCTTGGAAAAACAGCTTTAATAAATACAAAAGATCTTGATATTGAGGATGATAATTTGATTTTGAGTGAAAATTTTATAAAATTAACCCCGATCCAAAAAATAAATAATATGTTTTTTTATTATTATTTCTATAGTTTTATATTTGAAGCACAAATGGATAGAGAATATACTATTACATCAATAAAAAAACTTGGAATTGATAAATGGAATTATATTAAAATCCCCAACATTCCCTTAGAGGCTCAACAAAAAATTGTTGATGAAATTAAAGCAGAATTAGACAAGCAAGAACTTTTAAAACAACAAATCACGACAGAACGAAATAAAATTGACAAGATAATTGAAGAATGTATAATGACAGCACAATAGCCTACGCATTTGGTGGCACATTTACAAAACTGCACAAGCCAACGCTAAAGCCAAGTTTTGCAAAAGAGCCACCAAGCCAACGCACAAAGTCAGACACGAAATGACAAAGAACAAACACGACAGAAAAGAAGGGCAGCTGGTAACAGCGGTTTGGCGTAATGGCGGGTGCAGTGCTTCGTATGACAGTTTTGTGGTAGGTTCAAGTGCAGTTCTTCGATTGAACTTTTGTGCTAAAAATCCGCCACTACGCCAAGCCGCAAAACGTTAGTGGCAAGCATAAGACGACACAGCAAATATGGGATACATAAGAGAATATTACGAACGTATAATAAAGCTTAAAGAATCAGAATGGGAATTTATTGCTTCTCATTTTGACAAGAAGGTTTTTGCCAAAAACCAAATTATTACCCGACAAGGTGAAACAGAAAACTATCTTTCATTTGTAGAATCAGGAATCATTCGCTTCTATATTCCGGACGAAGAAAACGAACTGACTTTCAATTTCAGTTTTGACAAAGAGTTTACTTGTGCTTATGACTCTTTCCTGACACAAACACCTTCTGAATACGAATTGCAAGCATTAACAGAGACCGTTGTTTGGCAAATATCTTATAACAATTTGCAAAAAGTATATGCACAAACTAAAGTTGGGAATTACTTAGGGCGTTTCGCTTCTGAAAAATTGTTTTTAGCAAAAAGTAAACGTGAATTGTCCTTGCTTAAATACAATGCAAAAGAGCGTTATTTAAGACTTTTCAGCGAACAGCCCGACATTTTGAAATTCATTCCCCTCAAATATGTGGCATCATACATTGGTATTACGCCACAAGGATTGAGCAGGATACGCAGACAAATTACTTAACATAGGTTCATTGCCTGCCTTGTTTCTTCTTTTGACCTTTGCAATAAAAATCAAAGGTATGAAAAGAGCAATTTTAGCATACGGACACAACATTCTAAAGCAAAAATGTAAAGACATAGAAAAGAATTATCCCGAATTGGACAAACTAATTGCTGATATGTGGGAAACAATGCAAAATGCCAACGGTTGCGGATTGGCAGCACCACAAATTGGGCTTCCAATAAGACTTTTTGTGGTGGACAGCAAAACAACTTTTGAAAATCTTGACGAAACAAACAGGAAAATCTATTTCGCTCAAGACGATAAAGGAATAAGGGAAACATTTATCAATGCAAAAATCATTGAGCTTTCCGAACAACTTTGGGAAGACGAAGAAGGTTGCTTAAGTATTCCAAATTTATTGCAACCAGTAAAAAGACCCTGGACAATTATCATTGAATATTACAACAAAGACTTTGAACGACAAACAAGGACTTATAGCGGAACAACCGCAAGAATGATACAACACGAATACGACCATACGGAAGGAATTTTGTATCTTGACTACCTGAAACCGCTGACTAAAAAACTAATGGAAGGAAAGCTTAAAAAAATAATTAAAGGTCAAATACAGTCAAAATACCCAATGAAGTTCGTATGACAGAAATGCCAGCCACTAACAGCGCATATAGTTTATGGCGGAATTAGTGTCAAACCCAAAGTTTTTGTATTTTTAAAATCGTAAAATCTAAGTTGAATAATTTACGCATTTTTGCCCGCCACAAACCATATGCGCGAGACGTTATGCGGCAGCTTAAAAGACGACACCAAACCAAAAAAAATCACCTTGACAACCACCCGACTTTGAACTACGAAGGATGAAATTTTTCAGGGACAACTTCCAGCATTTCCAAAAAACAGTTTACCCATTGACTTGGAGACAAACAAACAATTTGAGCATTAAGGTTTAAACCGAATTTTTCCGAAATTGACCTGACCTGACTTTTCCTGAAAATCGACTTTAAAGCTGTTTTTACAGATAAATCAGGTTTCTCTAACAGACAGGAAATAAATGCTAAGTATTTGGCTTTAAACTTAAAATCAAAAAATAAGTGTTTTCTTTTAATGTTTAACAGGGCTGATTTGACAGTTGGCGGTGGCAAGAAACTTTCAGGACCTACCTCATAGACAAGTTTCAAATCAAAAAAAGTATGATAGAAAACGGTATATGGATTGTAAAGCTTCCTCGAAAATAACTTTTGTGTAGGTTCTAACTGAAGGATAATGGAACCTCCCAGAAAATTTCCAAGACTCTCAAACATCAGGATTTTGAAAATATCGGAAGTAATGCCATAAGGAATATTTGACACCACTTTGAAAGGAAATTTCGGAACTGCAAAATTCCTAAAATCACAACCGACAACTTGAACATTTCGGGCATCAGAAAATAATTTTCGTAAATGTTCAACCAAAGCTGTGTCGTTTTCAATAGCAACAACATTGTTGGCGATTTTTAATAAATGAACAGTAAGAAACCCCTTGCCTGCCCCAATATCTAAAACCGTATCCTGATTACTTATATTTGCTTGTCTTATTGCATCTTTTATTAGCACTTTATCAATAGTAAAGTGCTGACCCGTAAAACGAACGGGCAATTTCTTTTTTGTCATTAGTAACTTCTTACAGGTGAATACTTGAATTCAAATCACAATTCATAATTCAAAAATTGAAATTGCTTGACTGCAAATTTAGTAACTTTGCTTGACAAATTAACGAGAAAGAAGAGAAAATGAAAGCCGACCGCATAACATCACCTATACGCAAGCAGGGGGTTCGTGCTTCGTAAGACAGGAAAGTGGTAAATTTGAAGTTCAGTTCTTCGTAGGAAGTTCAGTGGTTAAAATCCCTGCCTGCGTATAGCTGAGAAACGTTATGGCACATAATAAAACACGACACAACGAACAGTAAACTTTAAAACTAAACGAATGAAAAAATTACTTTTTACAATTATTGCGGGAATCTCACTTTCATTGACCTCTTGCGGACAAGTTGACCCTAATAAAAACATTGACGAAGGAAAAGTTGAAGGAAACATCTACACAAGTCAAGAAATTGGTTGGACAATGGAAATACCAAAGGGTTGGACGGTTATTGACAAGGAAAAAACCAAGGAAACGAATGAAAAAGGTCTTAAAGCAATAGAAGAAACAATAGATGGACAAGTCGACTACAGCGGTCTTAAAAACCTAATATCATTTCAGAAAAATCAATTCAATATATTTAAATCAACTTCAGAACCATTTGAACTTGAATATGAAGGAGAATGGGAAGAAAACAACGCAGCACTTAAAGAAATTATTTATACAACATATTTAAACCAAGGAATAAAAACTGACTCTTCTGCTACGACAGTTGAAAAAATTGACGGACTAGAATTTCAGACATATAGTTTTACGATTTACAGTCCAAAAGGCGAAGTTATTCTAAAACAAATAATGTTTAGTAGACTAATAAATGGTTTTGACTTTGGCGTAAATATTAACTACAACAATGACAAAGATAGAGATGAGCTATTAAAAGTTTTCAGGAACTCAAAATTTAAAAAGTGAGAATTACGTGCCATAACATCACCTATACGAAAGCAGGGGTTTCGTGCTTCGTAGGACAGGAAAGTGGTATATTTGGAGTTCAGTTCTTCGTAGGAAGTTCAGTGGTAAAAAATCCCTGCCTGCGTATAGCTGAGAAACGTTGTGAATAATGCTAAGAGACCGTATCACATAAATCAAATATTTTATGAAAAACAAAGAAATTCAAATTTGGACTTATAAAACTGAAGATAAAAAGGCTGCTTTACCAGGCTTTGGGAATAAGACTTCAGAACTTGTTAAAATAAGTCAAGATGAAATAGCAAAGAATATTAAGGAATTTTTGGATTCGTCAAATTCTATTTTGGATGTTGACACATCGAAAGAATCTAAATTTTATGTAGATGAATTGGAGATTAGCCTTGCCATTAATGCAAGTGGAGGTGTTGAATTAATTGGAAAATTAGAAGCAGGAGCACAAGCTGGCATTAAAATAAAACTTAAAAGGAAAGAAGTTTAAGATGCAAGCAAGCGAATACATTACCAATTTAAAGAAGGGGTTTAAAGAGCCTGAGATTTCATTTGAACATCTACCAACGGACTTTGAAACCAATTTTAATATTGATAGTGAGTTATTAAAACAACTTCGCGAAAAGAGATTAAAAGAAGACTATGCTCAACACCTACTAAATAGACTTAGGCATCGGCTTAACGGCGATTATGACAAATTATTTGAAGAAGGATATATAGCTTTAGGTGAAATTAATGACCCTACTCCAAATGCATTTACAAAGGAATTTGAAGACTCAAGTTGTGCTATTATTTTTAATAGCGGATTAAGAGATTTTATATATAGAGTTACAAGAGCATTAAGTACAAGGATAAATGTAAATGGAGAAGATGATAAGTCAACCAAATCCCTTTCATTTGATGAAACATGCCATATAATAGGCGATATTTTTTTATGGTTTAAAGAAACTGGACAGGCATTTGGCCCATCATATCCAATTTCAAAATATCAACTTATTCTTGCATCTGAATTAGCTTCTGAAGCTGAATCATTTTTCTTGGCTCACGAATTGGGTCATATACTATATAGATTCATCGATAAATCTGATGAGTATACTGCTTCTTTATATTCTGAATATAAAAGTAATTGGGTTGAAGAATTTATGGCTGACAAATTTGCGCTAAATATATTATTACAGCCAATTGGGGATGATTTTCCATATACTACAAGAGAAATCTCCTATGCAGGAGCTGAAATTGGACTTTTAATATATTCTGGCTTAGAGAAGCTTGGGTTCAACTTTAATAAATCATCTCATCCTTCATCTAATTTACGCATTGAGAAATTACGTTCTTATCTAAAGAATATGTCTCCAGATGAGAACACATTCAATCAAATTTTGATTTTAGCAAATTGCAACCAACTTCTATTCGAAAAAATTATTGAATATATTTCTTCCAGCGATTATGAGAAGTTTATTGATAAAGCATCAAAAGATATATTTTTGAGAATTGAAGAATTGCTTAATGAATGTACGGGAGGGCCTTGGCCTGACTATTCCAAATTTAAAGGCGAAATGTATGGATTGATAAATCAGGGTTATTCTAACAAATTATATGAAAGAATAGCACTGGCAAGCAAAGATTTCTTTGATATTACAAATTCAAATATAGAAGATAAACCAAATGAGACATGGGTTCTATTTCAAAAATATAAATTATTCATGTCCTGTGTAAGGGAATTTCATGAGCCTGCTAAATCAATATTTGAAAAAGCATTAAGAATAAAACAAGACTAAGGTAATAAAGCACTATTCACAACACATGGTATAGTGCATGCGGGTTTCAGAGGTTTGCGAGCGTTTGTGGCTCGTAAAAAAAGGTCGGTGTAAACTGATAGTAAATCGCCTCGTAATCCCGCACGACACCATACCATAAAACGTTAGGTGCAAGTGTAACGAAACCAACCAACGGAAGCGACTGACAGTCTATACGAGCAATAGTTCTGGCAGAGAGAGCAAAAAACAGCAGTACGACAACCCTTGACAACGCAAAATTCATAAAATTAGAACCCTTGCAGAGTACTGGATAAAGGACTTGCGAAGGTCGGGAAAAATAGGTATTAATCCATTCTCAAGTTGGTTTTGCCCACTTGATAATGTTATTTTAGATTAGAATGTTATTTTAATTCTTTTTTTATGTAATTTTGCGGAAAATTAGAAGTGAATAAGAATGAACTTTTGGCAATTAAGAAATCAATTTTACGACTTGATATGTTTCAATATAAATCAAGTTTATGCGTGGCAACCAGGTTTTGATAAAAACAATCTCACTCGTTGGGTAAAGCAAAATTTGCTCGTAAAATTGCGTAATTCGTGGTATAGTTTTCCGGATTATATAAAGATGTCTAACATTCAATATTTTGTGTCAAACAAAATTTACACTCCTTCGTATGTCAGTCTGCATTCCGCGTTAGCTTTTTATGGTATTATTCCCGAAGCTATCGTGCAGACAACCGCTGTGAGTTCGTTGAAAAAGGCAAATTTTGAAAATAGTTTCGGCTCATTTTCGTATCAGCAAATTTTACCCGAATTGATGTTCGGAAATGAACAAAAAAAGTTTCTAAATAAACATAGTCTGTTTTTTGCTACCCCCGAAAAAGCGATTTTAGATTTGTTGTATCTTTATCCACAGTACAATAGCGAACAAGAAATCATAGAATTGCGTTTCGACGAAGAATTTATGCAAGAAGATTTGAACGTAGAGCGTTTGAACGAATTTACAGAAAAATTTCAGTCAAAAGCATTAAGAAATAGAGTTGATTTGCTTTTAAAAATTCACTATTTATGCTAAATTTAGAACAAATACAAAATTATTTTCCGCCACAAATCAGAGAAAATCCTGCTCACAAAAAATACATTGTAAAAGAATATATTCAACTGATGATTTTGAATTTTTTGGCAACTTCAAAATTTGTAAAAAAAATCGCCTTTATAGGCGGAACAAACTTACGTTTAGTGAACGGAATTGACCGATTTTCAGAAGATTTGGATTTTGATTGCAAGAATTTTAATGCCGAAGATTTCGCAGAAATGTCGCAAGCGATTTTGACTTTTTTACAACGGTCGGGCATACGAACCGAAACGAGGGAAAAACAAAGTGAAAAATTAACGGCATTTTGCTCGAGAATCTATTTTCCTGAATTGTTGTTTGAATTGGGATTGTCGGCATATAAGGAAGAACGATTTTTAATTAAGATTGAAAGTCAAAATCAGGAATTTAAATATACACCTCAAATGGCTACCATTAGCAGTTGCGGTTTTTTTATGTCGTTTCCTGTTCCGCCCGATGACGTACTTTGTGCGATGAAATTGTCAGCATTACTCTCACGAGCAAAAGGACGCGATTTTTATGATGCTTTGTTTTTGCTTTCTCAAACAAAGCCAAATTATGATTTTCTTGCTAAAAAACAGGATATTCACAATCTAACGGAGCTGAAAGCAAAACTAATAGAAACTATAGAAAAAATAGATTTACAACATAAATCCAAAGATTTTGAACATTTACTATTTAATAAGGGAAATAAAGATAAGATTTTGATGTTCTGTGATTATATAAGGAAAATGAATTGATAAATGGCAAATAATCTGCACCTAACATTGGCTATATGCAATGGCGAGGGGAGTACGCTATATTAAAAATTTTAGTGAATTTGCACCAAAGTACTTTGTGCAAACGGCGTACGTAAAATTCGCCATTGCGCCAAGTGCCAAACCGTTGGCGGTAATGCGTGACGAAAAAAAACGTATCTTTAACAAAAAATTGAACTGAAAGAAAGAAGTAGGAGATGAAACTACCAAGGTATCCGTTGGCATAAAGCGGCAGTTAATGACCTTTGAATTTACAAGCGAAGGACAGCAAGGTTTGATTGAAAAACTTGTGCGTTTCCAAGAAACCAACGTGAAAAACGTTTACAACCTTGCGTTTGGTGACAAAGATCAAACAATAGGCGACATAGACGATAAAGTAATTTCAAACAATGGGGACAGCGAAAAAGTCTTTGCGACAGTTGTCGCAACGCTTTACGCTTTTACCGATAAATATCCGAATGCTTGGGTTTATGCTACAGGTAGCACAAAATCCCGAACAAGGCTTTATCGAATGAGAATAACAAAATTTCTTTCGGAAGTAACAGAAGACTTTGAAGTTTTGGGAGAAAAAGACGAGGATTGGTTTCCGTTCAAGAAAAATGTTGAATATTACGGGTTTTTAGTGCGTAGGGAAAAAATAATTAACTTTGTAGAATCAAATTTTACTTGATATGAAAGTGACAGATGAAATAAAGAAACGTAAAATTCCGATTGTTCGGGTGGACAAAGCGTTAAATAAGTTCGACGACAAAATTCTGTTTCCTGACAAATTGGAAAAAACAAACGAAGTGCTTAGAAAAGTTGGATTACCTAAACAATGGACAACAACTTAAGCACTACTGCTAACAGGGACTTTACGGCAGACGGGCTGCAGTGCATTGGGTATGAAAGTCGTCCGCTCGTGTATTCGCTGCGTGTTGACAGGACTTCGTCCCGTCGCCTTGCCCGAACGCAAAGCCCCAAACCGTTATTCGGAATTTTAAAAACCAATGAAAAATGATTAGAGAAATGATGAGTTATTTTAAAAATAAAAAGGGTTTGCTCGGATCACTTTATGCGATAATTTTAATTGGGTATATTATATCTCAATTGCCTTTTTTAAATGCCGATGCAGATTTAATTATGGCAACTGGTAGCAGGGGGTCTTGGACAGATGAGGGATTGAATACATGTCAAATAAGAAATTTCGTTAACCACGGTCATTTCAATTTGTTGGATTCAGATAACTTTTTAAAAACACCTTTTTTCTCTTTGTTTTTGTTTCCTTTTTTTAAGCTGTTTGGAATAAGCATGTTGAGAGCAAGGTTAATTACTGTTTTGTTTTGTGCTACTCTATTGTTGATGTTTTTTATTAGAAAAATAACGTTGTTCATAGGGGTAGTATTTGTTGTAACCACGATGATGTTATTTCCAATCCATCAATACAGCCATTTATGTTTGGCTGAAATGTATTCTTCTATTTTAATTGTTGTTTCGGCATTAGTTTATTCCTTTTACTTTAGAGAGAATAGATATTTACCTCTTGTTCTATTATTTGCGCTGTTGTCTTTATCCGTTTTATTCAAAATACAGTTTATTTACGTTCTTGCAATCCCATTACTAATTAAAATGGCTGACTATATCCTTGACAGGTCTATTGCGAATAGGAATCAATTAATCGCGGCATGCATAATTTTAATTTGTGTAGTTTTCGGCATTGTATTTATTTTGTATATGCCATTTAAGGAAGCGTGGTTGCAAATAGCAAAACAACAGTCAGGAACTTTTTCATTAGAGACCATTACGGTTGATTTAATTTGGGAAAATTTGAAACTAAATTTTCTATCCAAAAGATACTTGATGTTTACAGTCTTTTTTGTTTTTTCATTTTTTATAGCGATCAAACATATAGTGAGTAAACAACACCCGAAAGAATACCTTACATTATTAATGGTAAGTGTTTCTTGGATAATTGTAGAATTGCACAAACTTGGTTTTACCTATTTACCTATACGCTATTTAATTAGTTTTTATCTTTCAATGGGTTTTTTAATGTCAGTAGTTATGGGATATTATTTATCTCAGGCTAAATTTTTGCATAGATCAATAGCTATTTCATGCTTGCTTGCGATGTTTCTAATGAATAGTTATTTTTATAAACAGGCTTTTTTTTCACGTAGTTATACTGTGCAAAAAATGAATAGTTATTTTCAAAAGTTAACAAGTGAGAAGGATGTTGTTATAGGACCTTGGGCTCCTTCTTTTACGTGGGAAACAAAGTGCTTTTCATATCCAATTTGGGCAAATTTCTTAGGGGACCGAGATATTATAAAATATTACCGTCCGGATTTTATTGTGAGTGAATATAATCAAAAAGATTCTGGTTTTGCGTATAAAAAAAACGACATTAATTTGGATGATCTTTGTGATTCATTAACACAAGCAAAAGTTGCGTTTTGGAAAGTGAATGTTTATTTGGTAAAGAAACAAATACGTTGAGCAGAAAGATTTACAATCAGTTAGTGTAGAAATTTATGGCTGGTATTGTTTATAAATAAATTCTAATAGATGTTTTACAATATAGAATTATAACAAAGACAATAAAGAATGCATATTTGGATGCTTTAATGACTGTAAAAATGAAAGAAAAACAACCGCATAACAACACCTACCTAAAAGGCGGGGGGGCGTGTTCCAAAGACAGTTTTGTGGTATAAGTCCCACCCTTCGGGTAGCCGCAAACCGTACCTGCAAGCAAAAACAAACAGCATTGCAAACTTGGAGCTTTATACTTCTATTCAAGTTCAGTGCTGGTTGGCAATATTGTGCTTCGAAATCCGCCACTCCTTAAACCCGCGAACCGTTACCTACAAGTTTTTTGATTGGACAGGCACAACGAGTTTGGGTAGTTACTGTGTTTCAGCAACTTCAAGCCATTATGATTGGGCGATGAAGAAAATCAAAAAAACACAAAAAAGAACAAAATAATCAATCCAAAATCGCCGTTATTTGTCTTGTTTTTTTGTAAACTTGTACTTTATTTATTCAGCGATTTTTATGGCAAAAGGAATAATATTACAAGTAAAAGAACCCGAAATAACGGTTATCAGTCAGCAGAATATTGATTATATCAGCCTTACGGATATGACCGTTACTTTTCGAGAAGGTAGCGGACTGATAGGAAAATGGATAACCAACAAAAACACGATAGAGTATCTCGGCGTTTGGGAGAGAGTAAATAACCCCGATTTTAATTACCCCGAATTCGGGGTAATTGGGCAGGAAGCAGGTACGAACAGATTTATAATGTCAGTTGGTCAATGGATTGACCGAACAAAAGCCGTAGGAATGCTTGTAAAAGCCGGAAGATACGGCGGAACGTATGCACATAAAGATATTGCATTTCACTTTGCAATGTGGTTAAGCCCCGAATTTCAAATCTACTTGGTAAATGAATTTCAACGTCTCAAAGACGAAGAAAGCAACCGACTTAAATTAGAGTGGAACCTGCAACGCATCCTTGCCAAAGTAAACTATCAAATATATACGGATGCTATTAAAGAAAACCTTATCCCACAGGAGATTACCAAACAGCAAGCAAGTTTTATTTTTGCCAACGAAGCCGATTTGTTGAATGTTGCCCTTTTCGGAATTACGGCAAAAGAGTGGAGCGACAGCAATCCCGACAAGACAGGAAATATACGTGATTACGCTACTTTAAAACAACTTGTTGTATTGAGCAATATGGAAAGTGTGAACGCCTTGTTAATTCGACAAGGCTTGTCGCAAAGCGAAAGACTTCTGCAACTCAACAAGGTAGCGATTACACAAATGAAATCGTTACTTGCAAGCAACACAATGAAAAAACTGAAATAAGACAACAACTAACCGAACAACGCATCAAGAGATAGACAAAATGGATAAATCTAAATCATTAGCAAAAATTGTTGGACCTACACTAATCGTAATGATTTTTTCAGAAATGAGAATATGGAATCCAACGTTGTACGACACACAAATTGTGCCTCTCATTTACTTGAATGGTGTTTTACTTTTTGTTGCAGGATTAGCCATTGTCAATAAACATAACATTTGGACTTTCAGTTGGCAAACTATTTTGACAATAGTTGGATATTTGGGAATTGTGCTTGGACTGTTTAGAATGCTTTTTCCACAGGTACAACAAGGAAAATTTGAAAACAATAATTCAATTCTGGTAATCGAAATAATTTTAATATTTATAGGACTCTTTTTAACTATTAAAGCATACTGTCCGACAAAGAAGTGATTTTTGTTTAATGACTATTTAAATAAATGAAATTTCTGTTTTCGCAAAATGAATAACAAGTTGATTGAATAGAACTTAAAATTATTTGAATGACTTTGTCAAAAGAAAATAAACAACGAATCGATAGCATCGGCTTGGCAAAAGCAGTGCAGACAGAAGTAATTGAACATTTGTACTTCTATGAACATTTGTGGTATATTTGGTTGACGATTTTCAAAGTCGTGCCTTCATCAACCCGCCAACCGTTGAATGCAATTACGTCCGGCCATACCTTAAAAAGAAAAACAAAAATAAATAGTTCATACGGAGATGCCGAAAACCGCATTTTGAAAGAGTAGGCAAAAAAATAAAACATCATGAAAAATAAAATTAAAAAAATGTTAGAACTGGTTTCTAAAAATGTAAACAAAGTTGAAATTGAGAATGAATTAAGGCTTCCTCCAGGATGTCAATTTAGATCTTGGACAGAGGAAAGATGGAATCAAGCTAAAGGATGTTGGGAGCAAAGGAGATGCGGTGAGATATATGGATGTGCCGATTCCAGTAATAATAACCAGTATTGTACTGATTGGAGTTAAATCCTGCATACAGCAAGGTATTGGCAAAATTGGGGCAGAAGTGCTAAATTAGAGTTGACGTATTTGAAATGCCCCAACTTCGCCGATACCCAAGCAGTTGTGTGGGACTATTTAGTAACAATCAGGAATAATTAAGGGTATTTTTTTATGTAATAATAAATTATAATCGCTATGAAAAAAATCTATTTTGCATTTTTAGCATTCGTAGTTATTAATTTGGGGACAGCACAATCCTGGCAAAGGCTGAATCCCATACCAAAAGGGAATTCGCTTTTTGACATTAAATTTGATGCTAACAACAATGCTTTGCTCGTTCCGGGGAACAAAGCTACTACCGATACAGCCACAACCTTTGTCCTCTCCAACGAGGAGGGCAAGCTGATTGACCGGCTGCTTGCGGCGGGGTATGGAAACATGGACTTGTATATGACTTTAGTCGCCCTTCAAGGGTCTTCGGGCGGCGTAATTTCGAATACATTCCTGGATGTTTTGGCTGCCTGCCCTGCAGGTAGCCCGATATTTACCCAAGAGCTGAATAACTATGCGGGTATATCAGACGGAATCGCCATCAATACCGATGGTACGGTGTTCACCACAAGCATTAAGGGACGGAGCTATTACGGGCAACCGGGTTATTCTACCTACCCGCCGAACCAGTCAGGCGTAGGACGCGAAATATTTACCTATGCCAATAGTCCGGAGTATTATATCAACGCGGGGTATAGCGTTATAAACGGTGATACGACACACTACTATGCCTTTGCTATCGGGTGGGCAAAGGTGCAGCCTACCACCTTCGTCCTCTCCAACGAGGAAGATAGTCTGATTGATTATTGTATTGAGCTGGGATATGGTCACATGAACTTGTATATGACTTTAGTCGCCCTTCAAGAGGCTTCGGGTGGCGTGATTTCGGATACATTCCTGGATGTTTTGGCGGCCTGTCCTGCAGATAGCCCGATATTCACCCAAATACTAAGTGACTATGCGGGTATATCAGACGGAATCGCCATCAATACCGATGGTACGGTGTTCACCACAAGCATTAAAGGGCGGAACTATTACGGGCAACCGGGTTATTCTACCTACCCCTCCAACTACGTGGGGGTCGAAATGTTTACCTACGCCAACAGCCCTGAATATTATATTCCTGCCGGAAGCGACAGCTCCGGTGGAACATACTATGCCTTTGCTATTGCGTGGAATGCCGACAATACATCGGTAAATGATCTGACTAAAAATGACAATATCATTATTTATCCTAACCCTACAACGGGGATTTTGTGGTTTATCCCACAGAATAATGAAATCATCAACAGAGTTGAAGCGTACGATATGAAGGGTAAACAAGTGTTTTGTGCGGATAACGTGAAGGAAAACCATATTGACTTATCGGGATTAGAAAACGGTATTTACTTATTAGAACTTGAGACTCATAACCAGAAATTGACACAAAAAGTTATCAAAATATAAAAACGATGCACAACAAATTGTATGTGGCAGGCGGGGGTTTTAGCGCCTGAAGGTCTGACATGATCTCTGTTGGAAATCCCTACCGACCACATACAAGTAACTGCTGTGTGGAATTATTTAGTAATAATCAGGAATAATTAAGGGTATTTTTTTATGTAATAATAAATTATAATCGCTATGAAAAAAATCTATTTTGCATTTTTAGCATTCGTAGTTATTAATGTCGGGACAGCACAATCCTGGCAAAGGCTGAATCCCATACCAAAAGGGAATTCGCTTTTTGACATTGAATTTGATGCTAACAACAATGCTTTGCCCGTTCCGGGGAACAAAGCTACTACCGATACAGCCACCACCTTTGTCTTCTCCAACGAGGAGGGCGGGCTGATTGATCAACTGATTGCGGCTGGGTATGGAGACGATTGGTTGTACGGAGTTTTAGTCGAACTTCAAGAGGCTTCGGGTGGCGTGATTTCGGATGAATTCTTAGAGGTTTTGTGTTCGTGTCCCGCAGGCAGCCCGATATTTACCCAAGATCTGAATAACTATGCGGGTATATCAGACGGAATCGCCATCAATACCGATTGTACGGTGTTCATTACAAGCATTAAAGGGCGGAGCTATCACGGGCAACCGGGCTATTCCACCTACCCGCCGAACCAGTCAGGCGTAGGACGCGAAATATTTACCTATGCCAATAGTCCGGAGTATTATATCAACGCGGGGTATAGCGTTATAAACGGTGATACGACACACTACTATGCCTTTGCTATCGGGTGGGCAAAGGTGCAGCATACCACCTTTGTCCTCTCCAACGAGGAGGGCAAGCTGATTGACCAGCTGCTTGCGGCTGGGTATGGGAACATGAGCTTGTATGAGACTTTAGTATACCTTCAAGATGCTTCAGGCGGCGTGATTTCGGATGAATTCTTAGAGGTTTTGGGGTCGTGTCCCGCAGGTAGCCCGATATTCACCCAAGTGTTGAATAACTATGCGGGTATATCAGACGGAATCGCCATCAATACCGATGGTACGGTGTTCACCACAAGCATTAAAGGACGGAGCTATCACGGGCAACCGGGTTATTCCACCTATCCTCCTAACCAGTCTGGTACGGGGCGCAAATTATTTACCTATGCCAATAGTCCGGAGTATTATATCAACGCGGGGTATAGCGTTATAAACGGTGATACGACACACTACTATGCCTTTGCTATCGGGTGGGCAAAGGTGCAGCCTACTATTACAGTAACCTCTCCCAACGGATATGAAATGTGGGAAAGAGGAACAAAACAAAACATAACTTGGACATCGCAAGATTTCACTGGTAATGTAAAGATAGTTTTATTGCGGCCTCCGTCATATACTGTTGATATTGCTGACAACTTAGGAAATTCGGGTTTCTTTGAATGGACTATTCCGGCTGACCAACAAGTGGCAAATAATTATAAAATCAGGGTTCAGGGTGTAATACCTGACGACCCGATGGACGAAAGCAATAATTTCTTTTCAATAGTGGCGGAATTACCGGTACCGAAAATCGTGATAAACGAAATAATGTATAACCCGCCGGAGGCAGGAAATGACACGTTGGAATACATTGAGTTATACAATGCTGATGATATTGCTCATAACCTTCAAGGATGGAAATTTTCCAAAGGTGTGGACTTTATTTTCCCATCGGTAACTATAAATCCAGGTGAATATTTAGTAACAGCGATAAAAGCCTCGGCGATGATGAATACTTTTGGCGTAACTGCTTTACAATGGAGTAGCGGTGCGCTGAGCAATAGCGGCGAGCAGATAGAATTGTTGGATAACCTCGGAAATGTTGTTGATAATGTAACTTATGGAACTAACTCCCCGTGGCCTGCTGCAGCAAATAATCATGGACCGTCGCTTTCGTTGATTGATCCATTACTTGATAATTCACTTGCTATAAACTGGGCGCCAGAAACGGCCCTGGCTGGCGTAAATAGCGCCGGAAAACCTATATATGGCACTCCTGGATCATTGAACTTCCCTGGAACCGCGCAAGGCATATTTATTCCAAAAGGCTGGTGTGGCATTTCATCTTATATAACTCCGGCTCAACCTTCAATGGAGGATGTGATGCAACTGATTGTCAATGACTTGACTATTGTACAGAACTTCAATTATCTTTATTTTCCACTGTATCAGATCAATTCGATAGGTAACTGGGATAATAATGTTGGCTATCAGTTGAAAATTGAGAATGCTCGATATCATGTACTAAGTGGAACAAATGTTAGTAGTAAAACCGTAAACTTAACCGGAGGCTGGAATGGACTACCTGTACTGAGCCAGTGTGAAGTGAATGCCAACTTACTGTTTGATAGTTTGCCGGGAGTTATCTTTGTTAAGGATATGGGTAGCAACGAGGTCTATTGGCCTGGGGGAGGATTGAATACTTTGGAAAAACTTATACCCGGAAGAGCATATTATATCAAAGTGGCCGGCCCCATTTCCATTACATTCCCCGAATGTGAATAATATTTGCTGACTAATAGAGGCTGTTTTAGAAACATTTTGAAATTGTAAGGAATAAACTTTCAGTTAAATAGTTTTTAAAACGGCCTTTGTTTTTAAAATGTCTGTTTCGTTATTAAAATTCAAGAAATGAGAGCTTTGTAAGATTTTATTTCAAAATTTTTCTTTCCATTATTCTCTTTTTTGCTTTTTACTCGAATGTTGTAACTTTGTTACGTAAATCAGATGTTGTGCGTTAGTGTAAAAAGACAGCCGACCCGCAAATGGCACATTAGGTTTTTGCCGTCTCACAAGCCAATCTGAAAAAACCACAAGAGCCATTTTTTTCCACCACTTGACTGACAAATAGAAAAACAATTCTTATCTTTGACCAAATTTGAACAAGTATAGATTAAGTCAATGACAATCGGACAAAAAATTAAGCAGCTCAGAGAAGAATCGGGAATGAAACAGCGAGAACTTGCTGCAAAACTTGATATTGGTGAAGGTTTTTTGAGCAAAGTTGAGAATGACCGAAAACTATTAAAACGAGAAGACCTCAAAAAATTGAGTAAACTTTTCAATGTTGTACAATCCGACTTGGAAACCTTATGGTTGGCTAACAAAGTATATGACTTGATAAAAGATGAAAATCAAGGTTTAGACGCTTTAAAAGTAGCTGAAGAACAAGTAAAATATTCAAAGGACAAATGACAGAAAAACAAATCATAACAACAATTACAGCTTTTGGGTTTACAGCAAATCCAAAGGATGAAAAGGTTTACTCAAAAACCTATGACAAAATTAAATACCAAATGTCTGTTGACTTTACCAAAAAGCGAATTGACTTTGGTTTGTTAATAAAAAAAGGTGATGACACTACTTCTCATTTGGAGAACCCGGAAAATATTGTTGTCCTTGAATGTGTTGACCGTCTTTTAGAAAAAGGATACAAGCCTGCTGACTTGACTCTTGAAAAGAAATGGAAACTTGGACGAACAGCCAAAAGTGGGAAAGCCGACATTACAGTACAAGGGAAAAACGGCAAAACACTATTAATAATTGAGTGCAAAACTTGGGGCAAAGAGTATGAGAAAGAGTTGGATAATATGAAAGCCAACGGAGGACAGCTTTTTTCTTATTTTCAGCAAGACAAAAACACTCGCTATCTCTGTCTGTATGCTTCTAGAGAACAAGGTGGAATAATTGAAAAAGCTAACGCTCTACTCAAAGTTGAAGATAGTACGGAAGAAAAAGTAAAACAGCAAGAAACCGAAAAACTTATCACATACGAACAAGCTAAAACCATTAAGGAGATGCTTGAAGTATGGAAGCATAAAACCAAAGGTAAACAGACTTTCCTATATTCAGGTCTTTTTGAGGATGAGATTGAAGCTTATAATCCGGGTTATATCCCAATCAAAATTTCTGACCTAAAAGATTTCGGGAAGGATGATAAGGGTAAAGTATTTAATCAATTTGAAGAAATTCTTAGACACAATAATATTTCTGATCGTTCTAATGCTTTTAATAGAATTATTTCACTTATTCTTGCCAAAATTGTGGATGAAAACAAACGTGAAGATGCTATAACCGACTTTCAAATAAAAGAAGGTGTTGATGATGCCGAGACTCTTTTAGAGCGTTTGCAATCACTTTACTCTAAAGCAATGCGAGATTATTTAGACGAAGAAGTAATTGATTACAAATTGGAAGATATTGAAGCTCAGATTGCAAACTTTCCGAGACAAACGGCAAAAGAAACTCTCTATCGTATATTTAAAGAGTTGAAGTTCTACCAAAACAATGAATTTGCATTTAAGGAGGTTTACAACAAAAAACTATTTGAAGAAAATGCAAAAGTCTTGGAAGAAGTAGTAAGGCTTTTTCAGAACTATCGCTTCAAATACGATCAAAAAGCCCAATTTTTGGGTGACTTTTTTGAATTAATGCTTGAAAGCGGTTATAAGCAATCTGAAGGTCAGTTTTTTACACCAACGCCAATTGCCCGCTTTATCATATCGTCAATTCCGTTAAAGTCAATTGTTCAGGAAAAATTAAAAAAAGGAGAAAAACTCTTTTTGCCAAAAGTAATTGACTTTGCTTGTGGAAGCGGACACTTTTTAACAGAAGCTATTGAAGAAATTGCCGACTTGATTAAGTCAATGGACGAAACAGAAATTGAAGATGAAAAAAGCATCGAAGAGTTAAAACGCTATAAAGAGGATATGCGATGGGCGGGTGATTACATTTTTGGTATAGAAAAGGATTACCGATTGGCAAGAACCAGTCAGGTGGCTTGCTTTATGCACGGTGATGGCGATGCCAATATCATTTTTGGAGATGGGCTTGAAAAACATCCGCGATTAGCTAAAGACGGCACTTTTGATGTGCTTATTGCCAACCCGCCTTATACAATAAAAGATTTCAAAAAGCATTTGAACGTAAATCCGCACGATTTTGAAATGTGGGAACATGTTACGCCGGACTCCGACGATATAGAAGTATTCTTTATAGAGCGAATGAAACAATTGCTTCGTCCCGGAGGAATGGCGGGCATCATTTTACCGAGTTCTATTTTGAGCAATGCTGGGGCTTACACCAAAGCGCGAGAGATTATTTTAAAGCATTTTGAAATAAAAGGCATAGTGGAATTTGGCGGAAATACCTTTGGAGCGACAAGCACTAACACCGTAACGCTATTCCTTAAAAAACGGTGTGAAGATTTTGTTACCAATTGCCTGTATATAGCCGAGGATTTTATTTTTGAAAACATAGAGAGAAAAGGAGATTTCTTAAATTCTGAAGAATTGTTTGAAAATTATGTGGTACACTTAGACTTAGAAATGGAGGATTATAAAACTTTCATAGCTAGAAATCCCAATGAAACCATTAAGGACTCTGAATTTTTCAAAAGCTATAAAAGTTGGTTTAACGGCTTAACGGAAGTAGTAAATCTGAAAAAACGAAAAACTTTTACAGACCTTCCTAAAGCAGATCAAGAAGCCAAATTAAAATCCATGTTCTTTGATTTAATTTTGGAAATCGAGACCGAAAAGTTTTTCTATTTTCTGCTCACCCACCGCATTGAAGAAGACCCTGAACACTTTGGTTGGTATGAATACGTAACCAAAGAGGGTATTCCTATGAAAGTGGCTTATGCACAGAAAAAAGCCGTACCCCAAAAAACAGTGATTGTAAAAACAGGAAGGACCAACAAAGAGCAAGAAAGATTTTTAGGCTACAAATTTAGCAACCGCAGGGGTTACAAGGGGATTGATTTTACAGGTGACACCTTGATGTTTGACCGAGCCAATCAGCTCAATCCCAAAAAAACAAACAGCTATATCTACAAAAACTTTGTGGATGAAAAATTTAAGATAGACGAAGAACTTACAGAAACGCTCTCTTTGGTAAAACTAACAGACTGTATCAATTTTGAGAAAATAGATTTTGATAAAAGGATTGAAACTAATGTAAGTACAATTGTAGAGGAATTTGAATATAAGTATCCTTTAAAAAGTTTGGGAGAAATAGCTGAAAGTATAATTGCCGGTGGTGACGTTCCAAAGGAACGGTTTTCTGAAACACCAACGGAAAATTACAAAATACCTATTTATTCAAATTCAGCCCAAAACAAGGGACTTTTTGGTTATACTGATATAGTAAAAGTTGATTATCCTTGTGTAACTGTTTCAGGTAGAGGCACAATTGGATTTACTGTCGCTCGAAACGAGAAGTTTTATCCAATTGTTAGGCTTTTGGTGTTAAAACCGAAAAAGGAGATTGCTACGATAGAGTATTTAGAGTTGATAATTAGTCAATTGAAATTTAATAACACAGCAGTTGGCACTCCACAATTGTCTGTACCTCAATTAAGTGGGTATAAAGTACCTATTCCACCTCTTGAAATTCAACATAAAATTATAGCTGAAATAGAAGCTGTTGAAGCCAAAGAAGCAAATGCAAAAAAGGTAATTGAGGAGAAACATGTTTTACTTAAATCATCGGTGAACAAATTGTTTGAAACTAATACTGTGTCCTTGAAAATCAGGCAATACTTTGACATAAACAGAGACAGTATTGATCCAAAAACAGAATATGGTGAAAATGAATTTACCTACGTTGACATTGATAGCGTGGGCAAAGGTGATGGCATTATTTCTTTTGACCAAAAAGTTATCGGTAATAACGCTCCTTCAAGGGCAAAACGAATAGCTAAAAATGATACTGTAATTGTTTCCACTGTAAGACCTTATCTAAAGGGTTTCGCTTATTTAGAAAAAGAAGTTGAAAATACGGTTTACTCAACAGGTTTTGCTTTAATTAATACTAAAGACGAGAAATTGTATATTACAAAATTGCTTTACTATTATTTTATGTATTCAGATAACTTAATGAATCAAATGGAAGTAAAAATGCCTAAAGCCTCTTATCCAAGTATTAACAAAGGGGATATTGAAGCGTTTGTGATACCTTTCATATCTATTACAGAGCAAAAAAAGGCTTTGTCAGAACTAGATAAACTCGAAAAAGAAATTCAAAATCAAGAACAAGCTATTGCCAACACGGAAGAGGAAAAGAAAGCAGTATTGACAAAATATTTAGAGAAGTAAGAGGAATATGCCAGCATTAAACATTGCAGAAATACAAACGAACAAAGAGAATGTAAAAGTATTTAAAACTGCTTATACGGATAAACTGAGTAATTATAGAAATGATTATTCAGATTACTCCTTCTACAGGTTCGATAATGAAATATTTGCCTGGAATCTTTATCAAACACAAATTAAACTACCTCAAGAATTTAATACTGTTGTAATTTCCAAGAAAGAGCAAACTTTAGTCTTTAAAGAAATATTGGAGCAGGGTATCGTTCATTTTTTTATATCTAAAAACCAAGACATTTACCGCAGAAAGTACTCATCAATTTGGTGCGTAAACCTTTCAAGAGACAATAAAATTTTACTCAATGGTTTATCATTGAATCCACAAATGGAATTTCAGATTAACCCTTTATACTCAACACAACAGGACTCCCAAGTAATTTCAATATCAATTCGTAAAACATACAAACCTGTTTTCACTTTTTCAGATTCAGAATTTAAAACCAATAACATTGATACTAGAAATTGGGACAAAAATGATAAAGAACAATTAATCTTTTCGCCAAAGAATAGAAAGTGCTTCTTAGACGCTACAAATCAGGCTGATGTATATCAAAAAAAAATCTCTCAGATATATAATTTACAGCAAGAATATAAAGAGTTTAGTCGCTTACTTGAAGCGTTTCAGCATTATTTATCTGAAATATTTTTGCCTGATGATTTGATAATTACTGATTTCTATTTTTCAAACTTGCCTAATCTTTATTTTAAAGACATTCTAATCAATAAACCAAATTATTATTTTCTGAATAATAGAACAGGAAGCGGATATTACAATAAGCAGTTGAAGGAACTTAAACCATATTCTTTTAGTATTTTTGAACACAACAAATACAAAATTGCTGTTTTTACACCCTCAAGAAATGAAGGTTCAACAGGCAGCTTTATCAAACATCTAAAAGAAAATCTAAAAACAAATTTTCACGCAAACAACATCGAAATCGATTTAATTATTTTTGAAAGGGACACCTCTCTTGACTTTACTAAAGACTTGGTAAACAAAACAGACGAAGGAAAATATAACCTAGCAATTACAATTCTTTCGCAGTCGGATAAAAAAATACCCATTAAAAGTTCTCCTTATTTTGTTTTAAAGGCTAAACTATTAGGACGTAAAATCCTAACTCAACAGTTAACGATTGAAGTAATTAGAAATATTCGCTCGGCAAATGACCTTATTTTAAATGCAATAGCTTTAAATATTTATTCAAAGTTAGGAGGTACTGCTTGGACAATAGAAAAAGACGAAAAAGAAAGAGAAGAAATTGTAATAGGTATTGGAACAACAATAAATTTCAACAAAGAAAGAATTATTGGGTTTGCTAATGTCTTTGATTACAAAGGGGCGTATTTACTTGGCTCATCAAGTCAGATAAGCAATTTTCAAAACTATAGCAATCAGTTAAAAGAGCATTTAATCAAAATCATTGAAAATCAAATAAAATTAAAAGGAATAGAGAAAAATGAAAAATTCAGGTTGATTTTCCATTTATCAAAACCTGCAAGTAAGAAATATGAAATTAAAGCCATTGAGGCAAGTTTGAAACAGTTCAAAGATTATAATATTCAATATGCTATTGTTCATTTAAGTTATCATCATAATTACAGATTGTTTAGTACAAATAATGAAAATGGAATAGCGAGAGGCACCTTTGTCGAAATAGCATCAAGACAAGCATTGCTTCATTTGGGACAAAGTTCTAAAACGCCTATTTTATTACGAATTGACAAACGTTCGGTTTATGACAATGAAGAATCAATGTATAAGGATTTGTATGCCATTGCGAAACAGGTGCTTTATTTTTCTCATTTAAGTCATAGAACTTTTAAACCAGAAAATGTACCTGTTACAATTAAATATCCCCAACTAATGTCTAAACTTTCCAGTGAGTTAATGCTTATTGAAGATTGGGATAAGACTAATTTAGAAATAGTTAAAAATCAACTTTGGTTTATATAAAATGATACTGTTTCAAGAAATAGCTAAGAAAAAAAAGCAATTGATAGAAAAGTCATCCGTTTTAGAGAAAACACTGTATGCACTTTTATCAGGTCAACAATTAAATATTTCTGACAGACAAACAAGTAATAATATTGAAAAAATCGGTTTGGGTCTTTTAGAAGGTAATCGAAATAAAGTTGTTGCAATCATTCAAAAAGAACAAAAGGCAGATAGTTCTTTTCAGTATCATTATTGTCAAAGTTTATTAGAACTGACCATAATGACATTAGCAGATCCAAAATTTGAGCAGGTAAATATTCACTCATTTTTGAAAACCAGAGGCCTTAAAGAAGCATTTGTTCTGTCTTTTGCAACAAATACAATAGATATAACGAGTCAAAAAGCCACAAGTAGTAAAATTGACAAATTGATTAACCAGATTTTCATTAAAAAAGACCTGTCAAGTTTTACAAAACATTTTATTGATGCGCTTCAAGATGCAGATGAATTACTTGAAATTTTCGTTATTGAAAAATGTTATGAAAACCTAATTGATTTTCACCCTATACCAAATGTAAAGAAGAAAATAGAATTTTTGCTATTTGCAATAGAGAAATATAATGACCGAATTGAATTAAAAATAAAAAGACAGTTTTTTGCGTGGTCATTAATCATTTTGATTATCCTTGGTAGTGTTATTGGTTATGTTATTCCTGCTTATTGGTCACAGTATGATTTTGATATTTTAACTACAATAGCAAGTTATGTTTTTCCAATCTTAGGTTTTCTTTTAGTATTGTACTTTTTCCTGTTTCATAAAATTGAAAGCAAGTTTTCCATCGTGACAAGTATTATACTCATAAGGAAAAGAAAAATTAATAAGAAATACGGTATTGACTTAGAACAGATTGAAGAAATAAAAAAGAATCTGAATGAATAAAACCCACAGCACAAAAGCCATACACATTGGCAAGTTGCTAGTACCATCACACAAGCCAAAACTTGCCAAAGAGTATGCATTTACCAACGCTGACGAGCACGGACGAAAAGAAGTACGTGTGGTAACAGCGTGTATGTGGCAATAGCGGGTGTAATGGTGAACCGAAGGTCTCTACTTCTAAGAAACTTTGTGCTAAACAGACAGGTACGTGCATCTAATCCGCTACTGCACATACACGTAAACCGTTGTGCGTTAGTGTAAAAAAGCCGACCCACAAATGGCACATTTGGTTTTTGCCGACACACGAATCAACGCTCTAAAAACCAAAAGAGCCATTTTTTGCCAACGCATGGAAAGACTATCAGAAATAAAAATGTAACTTTGTAGAATAAAAATGATTATGACATATTACGAAAAAATAAGAGAATTAACTAAAACAGTTCCAACAGCTTTAGTGGACTTTGGACTTCCACGTGACCCTGTAAGAACACCGACACAAGCATCGTCAAACTTCATTACCAATAAGGAGCAGGGAGATTGGGCTGAAAATTTGGTATTCAGAGCAATTAACGAAACTTCAAAGAACTTTGTCGCAATAAAATATGGTAAGTCTGATGACTTAGTAGCAGGAGAAGATGGGTTTGATACATTTTATCAAGATTTTAAAGACGAGCTCGATACAATTGGGAAAAGACCTGATTTGCTAATTTTCAGGAAAGAAGATTTCAAAAACGAATTAGGATTTGATATAAGCCAAATCCCACACCATACAATTACTGAGTATGTAAAAAAGGCAATAGCCGGAATTGAAGTAAGGTCAAGTGCCTTCTTAATTGACAAATACGAAGAAGCAATGCAAGTTAGGACTGAAAAATTTAGTCTAATCGCATTGCAGACCAGAGACATAATTCTTGCAGAATTTCAAGAAGAATTAAATCACCCTTCTAGGCAACCATACATTGATTTACTTAAAAGCATTACACAAAAAACTTTGTCGGTAACAGATTTCAGGGTTCCAAGTTGGAGCTCAACAGAACGACTTTCGGAATTGAAATCACATTTTAGAACACTCAAAGATGCTATAAAGGAAATTCAGAAACGAGACTATCTTTCTATAACTCCAAAGGTTGAAGACATCAAGGTTGTTTACAAATGGATTGAAACCTTCAATGTTCCCCATTTTTATTTTCAGGTTTTCTTCGATAAGGTTTACGGAATTTCATTCGAGCAAATTCTGTCTATTATCTCAGATTCCAACAATGAAGGAATAATTTTCTCAGTTGAGTCAGACACCAAAAATCAGAACAAAACCACAATCAAAATCAACTCAAAATCAGGAATACCTATTGCATCAAAAGTTGAAGAGCCTATTCACGAAAGCGTTAGAAAAGAAATGGACAGGGGCAGACTTTTGTTTTATGTTACCTTCAAAGGAGGAACAGCATATCTTGAAGTGGACAATCTGATTAACATACTCGGCATAGATAGCAAAGAGTTCTAATGATTGAGATTAAAGACATATCGCAAGCGACAGATAATCAAGTTGAGAAAGACTACTCTAAAATAACTTCCTTAGAGCATAGGAGAAAATTTGCCCAATTCTTCACGCCATTTCAGTTAGCAACTCTAATGGCAGATTGGTTGTTGGGAAACAAAAATCTAAAAACAGTTTTAGAACCGGCATTTGGACTTGGTGTTTTTTCAAGAGCCCTAATTAGTAAAAAATCAGATTTATCAATAAAAGGTTTTGATATTGATGAAAAAATATTTGCAGAATCAAAAGAAATATTCAACAATACCTCCATTGTCGAATTGCATTTAAAAGATTATATGTTTAACGATTGGAACAATAAATATGATGGTATTATTTGCAATCCACCATATTTTAAGTTTCACGATTATGACAACAAAACGATTTTAAACGAAATCAAAAATCGCTTAAAAATTAAACTCAGCGGCTTCACAAATCTTTACACACTTTTTCTATTAAAATCTATATACCAATTAAACCCAAACGGCAGACTTGCCTACATTATACCATCAGAGTTTCTTAATTCGGATTATGGGAAACATGTTAAATCGGCATTAACAAAGAATAATGTTTTAAGACATATAGTCGTTTTCGATTTTGAAGAAAATATTTTTGATGACGCTTTAACAACTGCGTGTATTCTTTTATGTTCAAATGACAATCACAATCAAAAGGTGAAGTTTTCAACTATAAAAGAAATCGATGACTTAGAACTAATCAGAACTTACATTTCTGAATATCCGCTTTACAGCATTGATGACTCAACTTTTAACAATAACAAACTTGAACCTAAAGTAAAGTGGCGTAAATATTACCAAAAGCAAAACGGAATTAGATATAAAAACTTAATTCCATTTTCAAATGCAGCTAAAGTTGTCCGTGGTATTGCCACAGGTGCAAACGAGTATTTTACATTTTCCAAATCGAAAGCAAATCAGTATGGTATTGACAAAAAATATTTATTACCTTGCATTTGCAAAGCGGTGGACGTTAGAGATAATTTTTTCACAGAAGACAATTACCATTCATTAATTAAAAGCGATAGACAAACATATTTATTAAACGCAAACGACTCAAAGGATGAAAATGTTTTAAAATACATTGACTTTGGAGAAAAAACAGGTATTGATAAAAAGTATCTGACTGCTAATAGAACTCCTTGGTATTCTTTAGAAAATCGTCCGCCATCACCAATTTGGGTTTCTGTTTTTAACAGAAGCGGATTAAAATTCATTAGAAATGAAGCAAACATATTTAATCTGACAACTTTTCATTGTGTATATCCGGTTCAGAATAGTTTATTTAATAATATTAATATTGACGTATTGTTTGCATATCTGTTGACAGACATAGCAAGAGAGATATTCGAAGACAACTGCAGGGAATATGGTAACGGACTACAGAAATTTGAGCCTAATGACTTAAATAAAGCAATGATGCTTGACTTGACGTTGCTCGATAAGAAAACAGAAAATAAAATCATAGAGCTTTACAAGAAATATAGAGAGACGGTCATAAACAAATTAACAGACGATGGTTTTTTGGTTGAGATAAACGACATTTTTAAAAATAAATATTGCCAATGCTAAACAGCCACACACATTGCCAAGTCGCACCAGCCAACACGCATACCAAAACTTGGCAAAGAGTATGTCTGTTTCAACGTTCAACTGACAGACAATCAACACGAAAGACAGAAGGTCAGCACCCAACAGCGGTTTGGCGTAATGGCGGGTCCAGCCCTTCATATGACAGTTTTGTGGTAGATTCAAGTGCAGTTCTTCGATTGAACTTTTGTGCTGAAAATTCGTCACTACGCCAAACCCCGAGACGTTATAGACAATTTTGATAGATTAAATACAAACTTTAAACAATAAAAAAATGGCAAATGAGTCTTTCGAGAAGTTTCGGGTAAACTTATCCATAAAGTCAAAAAATGGACTTGACTTTACGTTATCTGCAGGTATTGTTTGGATACTAATTGCATTTGTTTGGACCCTTAATTGGAAATCATATGATAAGTCAGTAATTACTTTTATGGTTGGAGTATTGTTGATTCCATTAGCGTTATTGTTTTCCAAACTATTTAAAACAACATGGACAGACACTGCTAACCCATTACAACCGTTGGGACTTTGGTTGAATTTTGCACAATTATTTTATTTTCCCTTTTTGATTTTTTCGCTTATAAAATTACCTGACTATTTTGTTATGGTTTATGCAATTATAACAGGCGGGCATTTGTTTCCATATGCTTGGTTTTATAAAACAAATCTGTATGCAGTATTTGCAGGAATATTAACGGTTGGCGCTATGTTGTGTGGGCTTTTATTACCCATAGATAAACTTTTTATAATTCCAATGTTTATGAGTGTTTCATTGATAATACTCACTGTTTTATTGTTCTTTGATAGCAAGAAGAAGCAACTACAAAAAAATGGATGAATAAAAACTTAATACAACAGCGTGCATAAGCCTTTGCTGGCATTGGGTTTGCAAAGGTTTGTTCTTTTGGCTGCCTTTGTGTATTTAGAAAAGTAAGCGCTCTGGAAAGGCAACGGTTCATACACGCGAACGTTGTTGGGATTTTGTTAGTTCATCTTATTTTAACTCAGATTAGCGCTATTATGTCTTTAATCCTCAATAAAGATCATTTTCATAAACGATCATATATTTCTTTAATGGCTCTTGTCCCCATCCGGTATCGTAAACTCTCAATTCGGTAAGCTCACCGGTTTGGTCAAAATATCGGTCAATCTGACGTATCAGTTTATCCTCTTGATTGTATTCCATTTCACTCGACGAAGATATTTTGCCATCTGTAAAGGTATTATGAATTTTTGTTATTCCTCTTGCCGTTTGTCGAACAATCCCGATTTGATTATCATGTTCATCATAAGTGAATTGCTCATTTTGCGTAAGCTTTGCTTCATCATTGTATTTTAAAGATGAAATCAATTTTCCGTTTGAATCAAACTCATTTACTTGCCTATAAAAATCTTCTTTATCATCGTAGGTAAACTCAAGTATGTTGCCATTTTCGTCCCTTTTAAACTCATTTTTTAAAATGGTTTCCCCTTCCTCTGTTATTTTATGTAAAACAAGCTGATCGCCACTAAAGACAAATTGTTCCGTTTTATCAATTTCGCCTTCGTCTGAAATCCATTCTTTCATAATTAATTTGCCTGACTGGTTGTAATGAAAAAGGATTTCATCTTTTGAGTCGTCAAGATAATGGATATATCCTTTCACGGGCTTGTTATTTTCAAACTCAAATGTAGTGCGCTCTTCAAGATTGTCTTCTGGGTCGAAAGTCTCCTCTGAGATTCGATTGTTTTGATTATCATAACGATAAACTGTTTTTCCTAATAATTTTCCCCAATTATCATATTTGTGATCTTCAAGGAGGTTGCCATTTTCGTCATAAATCATTGTTAATAACAATTGCCGGTTGGCGCTTGTACGGTAATTCTCAAATTCTTCTTGAGCCGGCACTGTAATAAAATAGGCTCTTGTTTCTTTGATCTTTTTCATAGTGAAGTATATAATAATAAAACCATTTTGCAATAATAGGCTTAATCAATAGAATAGCCATTAATGAAATCTATTTTTAAAAGAAAATAATTGTACATAGGCGCTTTCGGAGCGTCGCCTTAAAGGTTGTGAGTAGTAGTATTTTTTGCGTCAATTAAGATGGCGTATCTGTAATGATGGCGTTGTAAACGGATGTTTTTGGTTTAATGATTTTTTGTTGTCATAAAAATGATGTTTTCAAAAACAGTAACTAAATAACTCCTTTTTCAATCATCCTTACTATTGTTTCAATACTTTTATCCTCTCCTTCGGGGTCGTATTTCATTTTTAGATTTAAACCAAAAATACGTGCGAAGGTTTGATAGAAAAATGCCCTAAAGGCTCCCCGAAACTCTTTAACTAAGTCGTATGACGAATCTCCCGTTTGGCGGTCAATTAGTTTGATAAGTATTTTGCCTTGCGTGATCGTTAACTTTTTAAGCTCGTCATCGTACTCTTTGTGTAGGTCGTCTTCAAGGTCTTTCATTATTTTTCTCTTTTCACTCTCGCTCGGTATTGCCGCCAGTATCTGCTCATATTCTCTAAGCATTTCGCCGGCAAGTTTTGCGTAAGGATATACTATTCTCACATTCTTTACAAGACGATCATACCGATACTCTTCTCTTTTGTTTTTAAAAATTTTGTAACCAAATATTTCCGCTTCAGGAAGCCGGATGTGTGGGATAGTGTCTCCATTTACCACTGTTGTTGGCAGAACAATTAACCCGGAATTTTGGCTATAACCGAAAGTTCCAGAAAGGAGAATTATTAGAAAAATATATTTTTTAAATGACATTTTTAAAACCTGACGCATAGTAAACGAGTAAATAGTGGAAAATATTTAAAGGCATCTTAGTTTGGTAAAATCTCTTTCAGTGTCAAAGTTGCCTCATAAGCAAAATACAATCCAATTTTATGATTTTTGAAAAATTAGATTCAATTATTATTTTTTTCGTACATTTGCCGGACTAAAATCTAATAGGGGTGCCCAAAACAATCGGGCTGAGATCATACCCATTGAACCTGATCCGAGTAATATCGGCGGAGGGAATAATGGATAACCTGACTTATAATTCCTCTATTGATTTTTATTTCAATTTAATGTTGAACTTAAAAATCAATCGAACGATGAAAAAGTTGTTTTTACTTTGTTTTGCAATAGCATTTACTTTAAATGTTTTTGCTCAAATTAGTTTGAGTGGCGTTATTCGCGACTCTCAAACCAGTGAAGCGCTTTCTGGAGCGCATTTGTCGTTACAACCAACTTTTCTTACTCAAATAAGTAATGAGCGGGGCGAGTTCGGTTTTACAAATTTAAAACCAGGCGTTTACACTCTTAAAGTTACCTATTTAGGGTATGATAATGTTGTACAGGTTATTGAGGTGAAAAGTGATGAATTTGTTGACATTGGAATGTTCAGACGGCCGATAATGGAGGAGGAGGTGGTTGTTTTAGCATCACGTGTAGCCGGTAATTCGCCTGTAACATTTACTAATATCGAAAAGGAACAGATTCAGAAAAGTAATTTTGGTAATGATATTCCTTTTTTGCTTGCTACTACACCAAGTTTGGTAGCAACTTCCGACGCAGGCGCCGGAATAGGATATACGGGGCTAAAAATAAGAGGAACTGATATTACCCGGATCAATGTAACATTAAACGGGGTTCAGTGGAATGACCCGGAATCGCACAGCGTCTATTGGGTTAATCTACCTGATCTTGCATCATCAATAGAAAGTATTCAAATTCAGCGCGGCGTGGGAACATCGTCAAATGGAGCAGCAGCTTTCGGAGGAAGTATCAATATCCAGACACAATCGCTGAGGGCTGATCCTTATGCTGAAATAAGTAGCATTATGGGTAGTTTTAATACATTTAAAAATGCAATTTCGGTCGGGACAGGATTGATTGACGGAAAATTTACCTTAGACGGAAGGTTTTCAAAAATAAATAGCGATGGCTATGTTGATAGGGCGACATCTAACTTAGAGTCCGTCTATTTCTCGGCAGGTTATTTTACCGACAAGACTTTGGTGAAATTCAATATGATATCGGGTAGAGAAAAGACCTATCAGGCTTGGAATGGAGCGCCATACGACAGCTTGTTTACAAATCGCACATTCAACCCGTCAGGACTTTATTATAATGGAGATGGATCAATAGGTTATTATGATAATGAAACCGATAACTATAAACAGGATCATTACCAATTTACTTGTTCTAGGACGTTAAACCGTAAAATGATTATGAATTTAACTGCTTTTATGGTAAAGGGTTTCGGATATTTCGAGAATATGAAGCAAAATCAAAAGTTTTCAAATTACGGCCTATCAGATTTTATTATTGGAAACGACACAATAAAGAGAACAGATTTAGTACGGAGAAAATATCTTGATAATGCTTTTTATGGTGGAAATTTTTCGTTTAAATATCAACATAGCCAAACATTGCAAAGCATTATTGGTGGAGGATATAATTATTATGACGGCAACCATTACGGAAAAATCGTAAGGGCAGATTTTGGTGAAAATATCCCTGAGGATTTTCTTTGGTATCAAAACAATGGAATTAAAAAGCAGTACAATCTTTTTGGCAAAGTTAATTATGAACATAATCAAAGGTTTAATCTGTTTGCCGAAATGCAATTACGAGTTATCAATTATTCAATCAATGGTATTCATGATAATCTTTTAGATATATCGCAAAAACATGATTATCTGTTTGTCAATCCTAAGGCAGGGTTTGTTGTTCCGGTAAATAAGCGAAATCAGGTTTATTTTTCTGCTGCCATTGCCAATCGTGAGCCGACAAGGACCGATTTAAAAGATGCCGATCTAGATAACCAACCTAAGGAAGAGCTGCTTTTAAATATTGAAGCAGGTCATACCTATACATCAAATGATTTTCGTTTTCACACTAATTTATTTTTCATGGATTACAAAGATCAGTTGGTGATGACGGGAAAAATCAATAGGGTAGGCGATCCTGTGTTTACCAACGTGCCTAATAGTTATCGTGCAGGTGTTGAGTTGGCTTTTGGATGGAAGCCTACTTCAAATTTGAACTGGCAGGCTAACCTTACTCTTAGTAAAAATAAAATCCTGAACTTTACTGAATATGTTGATAATTGGAGCCCGCCTTTTTTACAGATAGAGACTGACCTGGGAACTACCGATATATCATTTTCACCTTCGGTTACAGGAAGCAGCATTTTGTCCTATAGAATTTTGGAAGGCTTTGATGTCGCTTTGATATCTAAATATGTAGGAAAACAGTATATTGATAATACATCGAATGACGATCGTAAACTTGATCCCTATTTTGTAAATGATCTGATGTTTCGTTATTCGATCTCTACTGGTTTTATAAAAGGAATTGACCTCAGCTTTACAGTTAACAATATCTTTGATAGAAAATACATTACACATGCCTGGATTTACCGATATTTCGAAGATGGCGGTGAATATCATCAGGATGGTTATTTTCCGCAAGCAGGGATTAATATTTTAGGTGGGGTATTTTTAAAGTTTTAAACCACATCAAGCATTTGGAGCCATTGTACCGGTAATTGTTTTATGAAATCAGCAGTTCGGCTCGGAGAGGCTTTCTTCAGATCAATATTGCTTTAATCTGCTCGATCATTTATTGACATGCTTTCGTTCAGAAAAGATCATTAATCCGAGAAACATTAATAATCCATTTAGGATCAGTAGCTCGAAGCTGAATTTGTATCCCCACAGCCATTCTTCTGAGTTTTTACTTAGTACATAGCAGATTAATGGCGCAAGTATGGCAATGAATGGGGTGAACCGATCGCGGGTTTGTCTTTTGGTAAAGAGTCCGAAGGCATAAAGCCCAAGTAATGGCCCGTAAGTATAGCTTGCAATAGTAAAAAGCTCGTTTATAACTGCTGAATTGTTAATCGCTTTGAACATGATAATGACGATTATAAAAGCCAGAGCCATTCCAAAATGAGAAATTTGCCTTATCTTTTTTTGTTTTTCGACACTGTATTTAGGATTTCGTTTTATTCCAAGGAAATCAACTGTAAATGAAGTGGTCAGGGCTGTCATTGCACTATCGGCGCTGGAATATGCGGCGGATATCAATCCGATTACAAAGACAATGCCTGCCATTGAAGGTAGATAGTTAAAAGCAATTTCAGGAAATCTTGTATCAGATGTACCGGGTATTACTATTCCTTTAGTATTGGCAAAAATCATCAATAACGTTCCTAAGCTTAGAAAAAGCAGATTTACAGGAATTAATGCCCAGCTTAGGCTGATAATGTTTTTCTGGGCATCCTTAAGTGAGCGGCAACTCAAGTTTTTTTGCATCATATCCTGATCTAAACCTGTCATAACAATAGCAATAAAAGCGCCTGAGAAAAACTGCTTAAGATAAAAACGCTGATCTTGCCAGTTGGTGAAGATCATTTGCGAATATTCACTTTTTGCAATTGACTGAAACATAGTTCGGGTGGTCATCATTAGTTCGTCTTTAATAAAAATGGCGGTGATTATCACGGAAGCAAGCATAAATGTAGTTTGCAAGGCATCAGTCCACACTATTGTTTTTATCCCGCCTCTAAAAGTGTAAAGATTGATTAATAGAACAAACGCAACTGCTGATGTCCAAAACGGAATGCCTAATTTGTCAAATACAAAAATCTGTAAAATATTTATTACCAGGAAGATTCTAAAAGAGGCGCCAATTAATCGTGATACCAGAAAATAAAAAGCGCCGGTTTTATATGACCATCTCCCAAACCTTTGATCGAGGTATGAATAGATGGAGGTTAAGCCAAGATTATAATATAACGGTAATAAAACTTTGGCAATGACTAAATATCCGAGTAAATAGCCAAATACCAATACCATATACGAAAACTGTGTGTCCGACACCCAGCCAGGGATGGAGATAAATGTTACTCCCGAAAGTGAAGCGCCAATCATTCCATAGGCAACGACCATCCAATTCGACTTACGATTATTAAGAAAAAATGATTCGTTATCCGCATTTTTTGAGGTGATCCAGCCAACGAGAAAAAGCATTAAAGTGTAGGCAAGGAGTATAATAAGTATCAACTGATGGTTCATAAAATAATTAATGAATAAATGAATTGGATAAAGCCTGTTAATATTTTTTTGTCTCTCTAATGAAATCGGCAAAGTGGATAAGACTGGTAAACCACAAGTTGGTTAGTTTTGGAAACTGACGTGCAATTTTAAAATCAGGAGCTATAAGAGCTGTTTTCATTCCCATCTTTTTCCCAAATTTGAGGTCACTTATTGAGTCTCCTACCATAATTGAAAATTTGAAATTAATATCCGGAAAATCTCTACGTGCAGCCAATGCCATACCGGGGTTTGGTTTTCGGCAAAATGGGTTTTCTGATTTCAAACGGGTGCAACTGTAAATCCTGTCAATTCGACCACCTGACTGATCAATGGCCGTAGTCATTTTTTCATGTATCTGTTGCAATTCTTCTTCCGTCATCAGCCCCTTGCCAACGCCCTGCTGATTGGTAACAATAATGATTCTTTTAAAATGAGTATTGAAAAATTTTAACGCTTCTATTGCTCCTTCGCAAAAAACAAAATCAGCCCATGATTTTACGTAATCATCTACAATTCGCTTATTGATAACGCCATCGCGGTCGAGGAAAAGTGTCCAATCTTTAAAAATATCTGAAGTGTCTAAAGTCATCTTTGGTTTTTGAATATTCTTCCGGTACGCCGATGTCAATAAAATAGTTTTTGCATAGCATCGCGTAGATATTATGATCTCTGTATATTTTTTCAAAAAAATCCTTCTCTATTGAGAACTTGTCCGGCAAATTAAAACCGAATAAAAAGTTTTTATCTATAAGATAGATACCGCCGTTTATTTTGCCTTTTTTACCGCTTTCCGATTTCTCATAAAACCCTGTAATCCTCCCATTCCAATCCACTTCAATACTTCCATAGCAACTTGTGTCGTTTACTTCCCGCATTGCAATTGTTAGAGTAGTATTGCGCCGACGGTAAAAATCATGAAATTCTCTTAGGTCAAGCTCAAAAAAGGTATCACCATTTAGTACCAACACCGGGTTTTCTTTTGATTCTAAAAGCGCTTTTTTTATTGCACCACCGGTGCCAAGCGGCTCGTGTTCAATTGAATAAACAATATCTATATTTCCAAAACGATTTCCGTAATGGGAAATAATTTGATCGTGAAGATATCCAACGGCGAGTATTACCCTTTTTATACCGTGGAAGGCCAGATAGGCCATCTGGTAATCGAGGAATGGTCGGCCATTAACGGGAGCCATAGGTTTTGGTATGCCCTGTAAAACGCTGCTCAGGCGTGTTCCGAAGCCTCCGGCTAATATTACAGCTTCGCTGATCATTTTGAAAAAAGTTTAGCTTCAACCAGTTCGCAGATAATATGCCCCAGAAGCATATGCATTTCTTGAATCCGTGGTGTATCGGCAGAAGGTACATTGATGAGATGGCGACAGTATGATTTCATTTTGCCGCCGGATTCACCAGTCAGGCCAATAGTGATTATGTCGCGCTCGTTAGCGGCGATGAGACTTTTTATTACGTTAGGTGAGTTTCCGGAAGTTGAAAGTGCAATCAGTACATCGCCTTGTTTACCTTTGGCTTTTACAAGACGTGCAAAAACTTCATCGTAGGAGTAATCGTTTGCTACAGCAGTGAGGTAGGATGTGTTGACATGGAGCGCTTCGGCATCAAGTGGTGGCCTGTCGAAATAAAAACGCCCCGAAAGCTCCGCGGCAAGATGTTGAGCATCGGCAGCGCTACCGCCATTGCCGCAAAAGAGAACTTTTCCACCCTGTCTATAGGCTTCTATTATAACGTTAATAACCGAATGTACCGTTTCAAGAAGTTGATGGTTGTTCAATAGCTCCTGTTTGGCTTCAATTGATCGCCTTATCCTATCTTTTATCATAAAAATTAATTATTCGAATGCAAAAGTAATGAAATCAATGATTTTGCTAAAGATGTGAAAAATCAATTTTGGCTGTTTCTATCTTTGATAATGCAAGCCTAGGGATGTTTTAAAGACTAAGCATTGAATTAAGTCGGGAATAGTTTTGAATAATGGGTAAACTCGCCGAAGTGGGTATTAAGAGTTTGGCCGACCTTTAAAGTTAAGATCAATTCCATTGCGAAAAGTAAATATAGCCACTGACACTTCGACGTTATTTAGCGCCCATAGACAATTATAAAATTTATAAATCATTGAAATTCTATAATTCGTTCAAATATTTTAATCGGATATTTTAAAAACTCTATTTGCGGAGCAGACTCAATTCTTTAAAAAATAAAATCCCGCCAAGCTAATTACTAAGCGGGGCTTTTGTCATGTTTGGGAAAGGATTGTGTATTAGCTACTTTTCTGATATTATAGTATGTGGTGTTTGCTTAATTATTATTTATTAAGCATTTCGTCAGAAACGGAAAGTTTTTTTCTGCCCTTTGCTCTACGTGCCGCAAGTACTTTACGGCCGTTTTTAGTTGCCATTCTGGCTCTGAAACCGTGTTTGTTGACTCTTTTACGCCTCGAAGGCTGGTAAGTTCTTTTGCTCATCGTTCTATCTTATTTTGGGGTGCAAAAGTAGTATGATTTTTTAGATTAAAAACATTTTCTTCAATTTTTTTCTTTTTTCATTTTTTTTATAAAGAGTTTTCTGAAGAAATTCATATTGAATGTTACTTAAAATTAGAGAAAGTTAAAGTTTTGACGATTGTTCCTTTGTTAAAAGGATAACATTTGGGGTTAGTCGTATTCGTTCATTGTATCTTTATGTCGTGCATATTCACGCCATTTTCCGATGAGTTTATTAAAATCATTAGGTAGTGGCGCTTCAAATAGCATTCTTTTACCTGTTGTGGGGTGTTTAAATTCAAGTAAAAAGGCGTGTAAAGCCTGCCGCGGAAGGATATTGAAACAGTTGATTATAAATTGTTTGTATTTGGTAAATGTTGTTCCTTTCAGAATTTTATCGCCACCATATTTTTCATCGTTGAACAATGGATGACCAATATATTTGAAATGAGCCCTTATTTGATGTGTCCGTCCTGTTTCTAATGTGCATTCAACTAAAGTTACATAACCGAATCGTTCGATAACTTTGTAATGTGTGATGGCAGGTTTCCCTTGCGAATTGTCAGGATAAACTGTCATTTGTAGGCGGTCGGTTTGGTTGCGGCCAATGCTTCCTTCTATTGTACCGGCATCCATTTTCATATCCCCCCACACTAATGCAAAATATTTGCGGTTGACGCTATGTTCGAAAAATTGTTTGGCAAGTATAGTTTGTGCTAATTCGTTTTTTCCAACAAGCAGAATACCTGATGTGTCTTTGTCAATCCGATGTATCAGTGCAGGTAATACATCAGGATTGTCCTGAAAGTAAAATGCAAGGGCGTTTATCAGTGTTCCGGTATAATTCCCATGTCCAGGGTGTACCACCATTCCGGCATCTTTATTAATTACAATAATGTCGTCGTCCTCGTAAACGATATTAATTGGGATATTCTCGGCAATTATTTCGAACTCTTTTACTGGTCCAGGCAGTAAAACGGAAATGACATCCCCTGGTTTAACTTTGTAATTTGATTTTTCCTGCTTGTTGTTTACCAGAATATTGCCACTCTTTGCAGCCATCTGGATTTTGTTTCGGGAGACGTTGCCAAGTTTGCCAAAAAGAAATTTATCAATCCTAATTAAGCTTTGTCCACGGTCAACTTGAATCCTGTGGTGTTCGTAGAAATCATCCTGTTCATCAGGCATTACAAGGTTGACATTTTCCATTTATTTTGGCTTAGTTCGATAGGATTTTATAGTTATTTGGTGGTTTGCTGACAATTCAGAAAACCCTGATTTTTAAATTTATTTAGCTATTACGAGTTTTTGTACCATGTGCGATCGTTGATAATGATCAATAATGCTGACTAAATAGATGCCGTTTTTCAGGTGTTCCAGAGCAAACTCTGGTTTGTAGGTGCTTGTAAAAACCTTTTGACCTGAGAGAGTAAAAATTTCAATAATTATTTGTTTTTCTCTTTCGTTATCAGGAATTACCAATTGAGGTTTGTTGTTACCTGGTGTCAGATATTGGAGTTGTATTTCAAATTTTCCATCTTTTGATGGGTTTGGTACAATTAAGAAGTTGTTGGCGCTTGTTGCTTTTTCTGGCGGCTGTTCACCAATTTTTTTACCGAGCAACGGTCTTATCATCAAAGCCCCTTTGTATGAAGAATTTACCCATTCACCGGTAACATTGTAAAATATTTTGTCGGAGACGTCATTCGATGCGTCGAATCCGAGGTTTAGGTTATTGCTTGTTTGCTGAATCCATCCGACGTAAAACGTGCCTTGTACAGGAAGAGGCTCATCAAGGTAGTAAGTTTGAAATTCAAAGAGTTCGTTGCCGAATATTGGTTTTTGGTTCTCTTTAATGTAAAGCAGGTCGCCGGGGATACCATTTAAGTCGCCCCACACAGCAAGATGAAAATATCGTTCGTTGGCGCCGGTAAGTGTTTTGTTAAAGTACATCTGTATAGCTCTCAGTGTATCTCTACGACTTAAAGTGAATTTGTATGCTAACTGAGCTCCTGTTGGGGTAAGCCCGTAACCAAATTCAGCAGTCCCATCATCATAAGCATAGTAGTTGAAAAATTTTTGCCTGAAACGAAGAGTGTCGGCAAGGCCTAAAAGTAAATCACCTTCAAGGTAGTGGGTAATGTCGAAATAGATGCTATCGCGATTTCCGAAAGGAGGGAAAAAAGTTGTAACCGGAGGGTGGGCAAATGATGGATTAGAGGCGTATCCCGCTTGATTGAAAGGAAGCAGGTCGTCGCTACCCGCATCAAAGCCAAAGGTAAAGCTACCTTGGTCATTCTTTACTTCATAATAATAATTGGCCGTCTGGTTTCCATTATCCAAATTGCTGATATAGATATCAACACGTTGTTTTATTACACTCGTCGGATCATTTGAATATTGGTAATAAGGCATGCTTTGATATTGATTCAGAAAGGAGGGAGCTTGTCCTACGAATGTAAGGGCTTTATGTGTTGAATCATTTCTGGATCTGCCTTTGTCAAGAAGGACGTAATCAATATTCCATTGATCGCAATTGCTTTGCCAGCTCTGGAGGTTGTCGGTTGAGATGCTGGCATAATTAAAAAACCTAAATTGGAAATCATTTCTGAAGTAGGCAGAATCAATGATAGGGATCATTACCTGCTTGAAATACTGATTATTATTGACTAATAGAAAGCTGTCGAGCCGCATTCCTTTTGTTGCCCATATTCTGTCCCATTTTGTTTCGGGAACAAACACTGAATCGCAGGGCAAGGTTACTTGATCTCCTGGAAAAAGCGTGTCTTGCGCAATGATATATAGAAGCTCGTCACAGGGTGAAAAAAGAAAATCACCGGGATAAATCGTGTCAATGCCAAAAATGGCAACATCTACAGTGATGGAATCGAGATAGGAAAAAATATAATTATCAGTATAATGGCCGAATTCAAGCACTAATGAATCCCGGGTTTGAGGGTCGTTCGCAAGGCCTTGCGGCTGGTAATAAAAGCTGAAATAGACAGAATCAGCGGGTGACAAGGCTTTAGGTTGAGGCGAAAAAATAGAATCGAGACGGATGGGTTTTGATGTCAGATAGTCGGCGATAAACGAAACAAAATTAGCGTCAGGATATAGATTGCCTTTGCTGTCAATGGCATCGAAAGTGGCTACATTCCACGTGGGAGGGAATAGAGCAAAATCGTTGTTGATGAATACATTTTTATCCATCCATTTGGATTGATCGGGAAAGACTGACGTCTTTTTAAAATTGTCGAAAAATGGAAGTAACAGCGGATCGGGTTGCTCTATCACCGAAGATTTTTCATTTCCCTGACTTTGAATAAAACTCTTTATAGTAGGGTTTTCCGAAAGACCGGTAAGTATTTCCTGGGCTGTTACAAAATTGATGAACAGAATCGAAGTAAATAATAATATGGAGATTATTGTTTTTTGCATCTCTTTTTAAAACAGATCATCAATATTTTCGTCTTCACCCGACTCAGGTATTATTTCAATATTCTCTCTTTTGTAAGCATTAAAATTAAAATTTGTATCGCCTGTTACCCATAGGTCAACTGCAGCGCCAAAGTCAACCCTCTCTTCTTCTGAAGCCAGAGGTCGTTGTCTGTAAACTTTTATAATCTTATTGTTGGTAGTATCGGAATAACTCAAGTAACCAACATTTAACGATGATTGATGGATAAGAGCTATCGCATCTGCCAGAGTTTTTTCTATAAGGTACGGCACTTCCACAGTTTCGTCTTGCAGGCCCTTTCCGAGTATAAGTTCAATAGCCGATCCTTTTAGAATTTTGGTACCCGGTTTGATATTTTTTCCTTCAAATTTTTGATCTAAAACGGCGTTTTTTGCCATGTTGGGAATGTATGTCAGGCGCTCTATGGTTAATCCGGCTGCCTTTATGTTGGCAAGCGCCTGACGTAATGTAAGGTCAACGAAATCAGGAGTGTTAACCGTTTCGGGCTGCATGGCAACAACTGTTAAATAAATCTTTCTGCCTCTTTTTACTTTTGAACCCATTGGAGGATCCTGTTGAACGATAGCGCCCTTTTCATATCGGTCGTCATAAATGGAATCAATCACTATGTATCTGAATTTAGCCTTAGGATCAATTTCCTGTTTTAATTCGTGAAGTTGCATTCCTACCATGTCAGGTATTTCAAATGTCCCGCCACGTTTAACGTAAAACCCAAGAAAAAGAATGATCAACCAAAGCAAAATTAGACCACCTATTAAAGAGAGTATCAGGTGCTTGAAAAACAATTTACTTAGTAAGAATTTCCTTAGACTCATTCAGTTTACTAAATTGTATGAAAATAGATTAGCTGCAAAATAGCTGTTTATTAAACTGAAAAGCTTTTGTTTTATTGCTAATCGTCTTATAGTGATTGTATGCTTAATTTGAAAATGGCTTGAAAGCTCAAAATATATAGTTACTCCGCAAGGTTTTAATTAACAATTCGACTTAGATATTTTGCGTGCTTCCTGCTTTGTCGGAACGGATATTTATTTTACCAATGTCAGTTCATCAATAAGATGCTTTGCTCCGGCGTATTTATCTATTACAAATAGTACATAGCGTATGTCAACACTGATAGTACGTTGTAGCTCATTTTCAAATGCGATATCGCCGCTCATTGCTTCCCAGTTGCCATCAAAGGCAATTCCGATTAGTTCGCCTTTGCCATTAATAACAGGGCTGCCGGAGTTACCGCCAGTGATATCGTTTGTGGATAGGAAGTTAATTACAAGGTCTCCGTCTTTGCCATAAATCCCGAAATCGCCCTTTTTAATCAGCTCTTTTAGTTTTGGCGAAACAATGAATTCTTCGTTGGTAGGATCTTCTTTTTCCAATATCCCTTTTGCATGTGTTATGTAATCATAATGTACAGCATCAGCAGGGTAGTAATCTTTTATTGTTCCATAGGTGAAACGCATTGAAGAGTTGGCATCAGGGTAATATTTAACAGAAGGATTCATCTCGCGCAACCCGGCAATAAATTTGCGCATATTTAAACTAACGTTTTGCTGTCCTTCGGCCAAATTAGCTTGATAGCTGGCTATGATTTTGTTAAATGACGAAGATAGTTCGTTGATGGGATCTTTTTTGAGGGTTTTAACCTTGGGATTTGATAAAAATTTATTGTAGCGATCCTTATCGGTAAAAATGGAATTTTTAAAAACATAATCTACGTAAGAATTTATATCGCCATTGAACTTGGCGTTTATTGTTGCAAAGATGTCGGGCAATTGATTTAGCGATAGTCTTTTTTTGAACAGACTTAGCATTGAAGATAACATATCGCGATCCATTGAAATATTATAATCGCTATAAAATTCTTCTGAAGTCTCTTTCAATGCATCAATAGTAAGCTCAATTTGCGCTTTATTTTCTTTTTTCTTCTCCAGCATTTCTTCCATTACCACAGTTTGCATTGACAGATTTAGGCATTCAATATTACTCGATCCGATTGCGATTAGGTAAAATGGCGTGATTGTTCCCTCCATTTGTTGATAAGCAGCTTGAAGGTTTTGTAGCACATTCCCGTATTTCTCGTTGGTTTCGTCATTTTTTTTGTACCAGTTTATAAAATCCTTTTCTATCTCCTCTTTTTTGCTTTTTACATCTAATCTTTTCAGGCCACGTGTTTGCCCGATAAAATATTTCCATACATTTGCTATGCCTGCATGATCAGAAGCAAGTTCAATACGTATGGCTGGATCAGCATCCATTTGTGTCTTCATCACGTCAAGCATGGTGCCGAATACATCAATAATTGCAGGGTTCTTTTGATTTATGGCGAAATCAATCCCATAGGAGGTTAGGTATCTTTCAGTATTACCCGGGAACCCCCATATCATAGCATAATCATCTTTTTCATATCCTTTGATTGAAACGGGAAGGTGGTGTTTTGGTTTTAAGGGTACATTATCTTTCGAATAGTCGGCCGGAGAGCCATCCGGTGCGCTATAAACCCTTAATATGGCAAAATCCCCCGTATGTCGAGGCCACATCCAGTTATCGGTATCACCTCCGAATTTGCCTATTGACGATGGCGGAGCGCCCACCAACCTAACATCTTTGAAGGTTTGATAAACAAAAAGATAATACTCGCTACCGTCGTAAAAACTCTTTACAACGGCATCATATTTACCGTCTTCGGAGGCTTTTTCTTTGATCGGAGAGGTTATTTCTCTGATTTTTGCCGCACGTTTTTCAATGGTCATTTCGTCGTCTAACTCTGATAGCACTTGCTCGGTAACATCTTCCATCCGTACCAGAAAGGAGGCTGTCAGACCTGGATTTGGAATTTCATCTTCAGCATTCATTGCCCAAAAGCCATCAGTAAGATAATCGTGCTGAATAGAGCTATGGCGCTGAATGACGTCGTAGGCGCAGTGATGGTTTGTAAACAGAAGCCCTTTATCCGAAACGATCTCTCCGGTGCAGAAGAAGCCATTTGGCGCGCTGCCTTCGGCAAGACCTACAACGGCGTCTTTCAAGCTGGAATGATTGATGCTGTAAAGCTCATCAATTGTAAGTTGCAAACCCATCTTTTGAATGTCGGTCCAATTTAAGCGTTCAACAAACATTGGTAACCACATACCCTCGTCGGTTCTGAGGGAGGCAAAAAGGCTATTTAGGCCGAAAACAATAGCCAGAGAAAGAACAAAAATGTATTTTTTCATGTTAAATGTGTTGATATTATGTTTTTAAAAAAAATTAGTGTTTAGTTGCTGCGGCAAAAGTATTGAATTTTGTTCTACTCATTAGTTTAATCATGGTGCAATCAAATTCAAAAAAAGTACTTTTGCCCCATCTTTAAAAAATTGTCTTTTTGAAATAGTTTTTATTAAAGAAATTGAATAGTAATTTATTATAAGCAAATTTAAATTTTATTAATTATGAAAAGGATTAGAAAGTTTTTAGCTCTGTTTATTATTGCCAGTATACTGTTTACTCAACAAAGTTGTATCGGATCATTTCAACTCACCAACTCACTTTATAGCTGGAACAAAAATGATATTGGTGGAAAGTGGGGGCAGGCTTTAGTATTTTTTGCATTGGTAGTGATACCGGTATATCAAGTTGCCCTTTTTGCGGATGGCGTTGTGCTTAATACTATTGAGTTTTGGAGTGGAGGTAACCCGCTTTCCATGGCTCCGGGTGAAATAGAGACAAAGATTGTTAAAAATGGAGATGATGTTTATAAATTTACCGTTGAGGCTAATTTGCTGCAAGTTGAAAAACTATCTGGCGTAAATGCTGGAGAGAGCGGCGAGTTTGTTTACGATCAGGTAGATGATGCCTGGAGTTATTTTGGTTCAGAAGGCGAATTCAAACTTAAACGATAGAGGTATTACTTTTTTTGCGGAATTGGTTGTTGAAGGGGGGGAGGGTTTGTAAACGCTTCGTGTTTTATACTTAATCATGAAGCATATTTAAATAATATGTTTGTTTGCCTAAAACCTGTACTTTAAAATTGACATAATTCATTTTTTTTTAAATGTAGCGGTAATTTTTTATGTAAAAAGTTAAAAATTAAATAGATAAAAGAACATGAAAACTATTTTTGATATTACTACCGGAGTTAAGTGGATAGGGGTGCAAGATCCTGATTTACGAACATTCGATGTTGTGATGGAAACACTTTATGGCACCACTTATAACTCCTACTTTATCGAGGCTGATAAGAAAACTATTATCGAAACCACAAAAGAACAATTTTGGGATGAGTATCTATATAAAATTCAACAGGTGTGCAACCCTGCTGATATCGAATATATTGTTTTGAACCACACGGAGCCTGATCATTCAGGTAATCTTAAGAATCTGCTGAAGATAGCTCCCCGTGCGACAGTTGTTGGATCAGGTAACGCCATTAGATATCTCAATGATCTGATGAATATTAGTTTTCCTCATATCATAGTAAAAGATGGGCAAACACTTGATTTGGGCAACAGACAGCTTCGGTTTATTAGCGCGCCCAACCTCCATTGGCCAGACTCAATGTACACCTATTTGGAAGATGAAAAAGTTCTTTTCACCTGCGATTCGTTTGGTGCGCATTTTAGCGATGAGATTATGTTCGAAGATAAAATTGTCAGGCGATCGGAGTACGAATACTCATTTAAGTATTATTTTGATGTTATTCTTAAGCCCTACAGCAAATTCATGCTCAAAGCAATAGAAAAGATAAGTGATTTGGATATTGATGTTATTGCCACAGGTCATGGGCCAATTTTAAGAGAAAACTGGAGGAGGTATGTAGCTCTTTCGAAACAATATTCTGAAGAAGCTCTAAAGCAGCCTGAGAGACCAAAAGTTTTTATACCATACGTCAGCGCCTATCAAAAAACCGGACAGTTGGCTCAATATATTGCTCAGGGTATTAAGCAAGCAGGCGACATTGATGTAGAGGTTATTGATATCGAACTGACGCCATTAGGTGAGTTAGAGGAGAAAATCTCCCACGCATCTGCGTTTATAATCGGCTCGCCTACCATCAACCAAAATATTCTTTTGCCGATATATAAATGCTTTGCTTTGATCAACCCTTTGCGCGACAGAGGAAAACTTGCTGGAGCTTTTGGTTCGTATGGGTGGAGTGGCGAAGCACGTAGCATGATAAAAACCAACCTTGAGAACCTTAAACTCAATTTCTTCGATGAGGGTATATTTGTGAAATTTACACCAGCAACTAACGATGCTGAACAAGCCATTGCTTATGGTAAAGCTTTCGGCGAAAGGCTACTCGAAAATCATAGTTAATATCAATTTTGTGATTTTGTTAACCTTTTTTGGCCGGGTAAATTTATTATGCGACGATCTTTTTATTTTTTAAAAACAGTATCTTTACTCTTAGATAATTGGCAAAGGTTGGTAATAAGAAAGTTGCTTATCGCGATGCCGATTATTCTAATGATGATTAGCGCATGTAGCCCTGAACGTAAGTTGGCAAGGGAGTTTATCCGGAATAGAGATTCAACAGCAGTAATGTTGCTAATGCCTTCGTATATCCTGAAATCAAATTTAAAATGGTGGGAGGTTGAAGATTATGATAAAATGAATGATAGGGAGAAAGATTCTGCACTCTACTATAACAGTACGTTTTTGAAAGAGGTGGACGACGACTTTTTAATTGCAAGATTTAAAAGCAGCCTGCAATCTGGCTTGATGAAGTATAATATTAAGCCATTCACTGAGGATATGTTGCTCGACTTTATGGAAGTAGGATATCGGGCGTATAAAGTCGTTTTAGCTCAAGTAGAATTGGAAGAGGATATTTTTCAGTATCATGTTGAAGAGGTCTTTTTCGATACCGTTCTTTTTTATGAAGATTTTGATCTCAACCTTATTAGTATGAATACATGGTTTGAAATTACCCCAATGAATGATCCTCTATCAGTGAATAATGTTTTGTATGCTAGCGGCGACATGATGGATGGAATTGAAGGCAGATTTCAAAATAATTTGTTTTCGGATGATGTAAAGTTCAATTACAATTATTTCCCAATCAAAACAGAAGATATTTATGCCCTTACGGCAATGCTTGGTGAAAAATACGCCGGATACATTAACGATTATATGCTTAACGAGTATATCCATCGTCATTTCCCTGATGGTGAACGCCCTAAGATATACTTTAGTTTTGATCCTTCCACAGGCGCCGTTTCGCCTGCAAAAGAGGAGAGGTTTACTTTTATCAGGCCATAACGATCAATTGAATCGCACAAAAAGAACTATTGGTATTTGTCTCTTTCTTTCTCGATAAGTTTTTACAGCATAAATCCCGTTAAGGCTACTTTTACACTCATTTTAAAAACCCTTTTATTATAAATTTCCCTCATAATTTTTCATCTAAATATGAATTTGTCAAAACTTAGAAACATTGGTATAGCAGCCCATATTGATGCTGGCAAAACAACCTTGTCGGAGCGAATTTTGTTTTATACCGGAACAACCCGAAAGCTTGGAGAGGTGCATGATGGACAGGCTATTATGGATTTTATGAAACAGGAGCAGGAGCGGGGTATCACTATTGCATCAGCAGCCATATCATGTAGTTGGAAAGAGTTTCAGATTAACCTGATTGACACCCCTGGCCATGTTGATTTTACCGTAGAGGTCGAACGTTCGTTGCGTGTGTTGGATGGGATGGTAGCTGTCTTTTGTGCCGTTGGAGGCGTGGAGCCGCAAAGCGAAGCCGTTTGGAGCCAGGCCGACCGGTATAGAGTGCCACGTATTGGTTTCGTAAATAAAATGGATCGAACAGGAGCCAATTATATGGATGTAATAGGGCAGATGAATGAATACCTTGATGCCAATGCGGTTCCATTTCAATTACCAATAGGCGCTGAAGAGAACTTTGAAGGAATGATTGATTTAGTGGAAAATCGGGCGATATACTTCAAGGAGGGAGAAATTGTTGAATTACCGATCCCTGAAGAGTTGAAGCCCATTGCAGCTAAAGCTCGGCAACAGATGATCGAAAAATTGGCTGAGTCTGATGAGCGAATATTGGAATTATTTCTTGAAGATGAGCCTATCCCTTTAGAAATATTAAAAAACGCTGCTCGCAAAGCTACATTGAAGCTCGAGATAACTCCCGTTTTTTGTGGAGCAGCCTATAAGAATAAAGGTATTCAAAATCTGCTTGATGCTGTATTAGACTACTTGCCATCGCCATTAGATATCGGAGCAGTAGTAGGTATTGATATTTACAAAGAAGATAAAACCCACACGCGAAATCCATCTGTAAAAGACCCCTTTTCGGCATTAGTTTTTAAACTGATACACGATCCTTATGTTGGCCAGCAAACTTTTGTCCGTATCTTTTCGGGCTCTATCAGGAGTGGTATGCAGGTTTACAACTCTTCAAAACAGAAGTACGAAAGGGTGGGGCGAATATTTCGGATTAAGGCCAAAGAGAGAATTGAGATATCGGAAGCTGGACCGGGCGATATTATTGCATTGATAGGAATGAAATATTCAAAAACCGGCGATACAATTTGTAATGGTGATTTTCCGTTGCTTTTGGAATCAATACATATTCCACAAACGGTTATTGAACTAAAGATTAATCCGGCCAACCGAAAAGAGCAGAGCAAATTAGGAGAGGCTCTTGCAAAACTTGTTAATGAAGATCCTTCGTTTGGTGTCAGGTTTAATTCTGAGACCGACGAAACCATAATTTCAGGAATGGGGGAGCTTCATCTCGAAGTTATAATTGACAGATTGAAAGGCGAATTTGGTGTGCCGGTGGATGTCGGTGAGCCTTCCGTTGCTTTTCGCGAAACAATTACGGCGGAGGTGGAATGCAATTATAAACACACAAAACAGACGGGTGGACGCGGTCAATATGCACATACCGTCATGCGGCTTGAGCCTAACGAAGGTAATGGCTACGAGTTTGTTGACAAGATAAAAGGAGGTGTAATACCTGGCGAGTATATCCCATCGGTAAACAAGGGAATTCAAAAAACTCTCGATGGTGGTGTGTTGGCAGGATTTCCAATTGTTGATGTTAAAGTCGTACTTCTTGATGGTAGTTTCCATCCTGTGGACTCATCTGATATGGCTTTTCAAATCTGCGCTTCAATATGCTTTAAAAATGGATTTATGAAAGGAAATCCATCGCTATTGGAACCTGTCATGCGAATTGAAATCAATACCCCTGATGAGTATATCGGTAGTATTGTGGGTGATTTGAACAAACGCAGAGGCAAAATTGATTCGATGCGAAGATTTCGGAAAGGGTCGCAAAAGCTTAATGGAACGGTTCCTTTGATGGAAATGTTCGGATATGCCACAGCTTTGAGAAATATTAGTAGCGGGCGTGCAAACTACTCAATGGAGTTTTATAAATATGTGTTGGTAACGTCTGTAATCCAAGATGAGATACTTAAAAAGCTGAAAGAGTTAAAAGAGAAATGATCCCTTTTGTAAAATGAATTAGATAAAGGGTTGATCAAATATGCTTGATGACGCCTTTTGTTTTCCATCTACCGGTAAAGTAATAGATAAAAGTGAGTATTAATCCTATTGCCCAGCCGAAAGGAATTGCCCACCATATTCCGGTTACTCCTATTTTCCCGGCTAAAAAGTAGGAAGCAGGCACCCGTATTAGCCATAAGGAAATAAGGGTGATAAACATGGGGATCAATGTATCGCCGGCGCCACGCATTACAGCATTGACAACAAAAAGGGATGAAAAGAGTATGTAAAACGAGCCGACAATAACAAGATATCCGTTTCCGACTTCAATAACGGCAGTATCTGGAGTAAAAATTCTCATCATTTCTTTTCCAAAAAAGATAACAATAATGCTGAAGATTATTGAGATGCCGGAAGTGATCAACCAAGTTGTCCATAAACCCGTTCGGACACGTTCGGGCTTATTTGCACCAATATTTTGACCAACAAAAGCAGATAATGCTGATGCGAAATTCATGGCAAGCATAGAGGCAAATGTGTCAATCCGGTTAGCAACACCATAGGCGGCAATAGTAACTGTGCCAAATTTGTTAACAATTCCGTATAAGGCAATAAGACCGGTGGCAACAAAAGTTTGTTGTAAACCGGTGGGCAGTCCGATACGAAGACTTGTCTTAAAAATATCCCATACAAATTCATATCTTCTGAAAGAGATATTCATGATTGGAAATTTTTTGTTGATGTAAATTATGGCAGCTACAACTGCGCCAGCTTTAGATATAATTGTAGCATATGCAGCTCCGGCGATACCCATTTTAAAAACAACAATAAAAAGCAGGTCGAGGAATACATTTGATATTGTAGAGATGATCAGGAATATTAATGGTGTTCGGGAATCGCCAAGACCACGTAGTATAGCGCTTATTCCGTTAAAAGCATAAGAAAAGATAGAGCCTGCAAAATAGATGTTCAGATAAGTGGCTGCATCAGGGATTACCTCATCAGGCATACCTGTAAGTCTGAATATCGTTTCACTAAAGCTGATACCTAACAAGGTTGTTATAAATGAGGCAAAAAGGATTATGATATAGCTGGTATCAATGGTTTGTTTTACTTTAACCATATTCTTGGCGCCAAAATATTGAGCAATGATGATGGTAAAGCCCATTGAAAAGCCAATCATTAAAGCAATAAGCAAAAAGATTATTGGAAAAGAGGCTCCAACAGCTGCTAAGGATTCTTTGCCAAGATAATGGCCAATTATTATACTGTCAACTACATTATAAAGCTGTTGAAAAATATTACCATACACCATTGGCATGGCAAATTGCACAATCAGTTTCCCTTCGTTTCCTATGGTTAAGTCTTTCATTAATTGCTTTCGGCCGTCGTTTAATCAACAGCTAATTTGCAAAAATAGTAATGTAAATAAAAAGATGAATAAACACAAATTGCATGATCACAAACATCGGTACGATAACATCTGTTCAATTGTAAATACAGATTTCGAGTTATTCAATGTTTGATCTGAGTTAATTCTCGATTTTATTTCAATAATTCTACTTTTGCGTTTCTTTAAATTACTAACGTGGCACAGAAAAGTAAAAATCTGAAATCGAGTTTGCTATTATTGCTTGCGGCCATTATCTGGGGTTTTGCCTTTGTAGCACAGCGGGCTGGAATGGCTTGGGTTGGCCCTTTTACATTTAATGGAATCAGGTTTTTATTAGGAACTCTCACATTGTTACCGCTGGTTTTTATCAATTGTCGAAAAATTGGAAAAATAGAGTTAATTGCTGGTGGCAAACAAAACAAAGATTTGTTTACGGGTGGATTTGTAGCAGGGGTCGTGCTTTTTGTGGCCGTTACGTTTCAGCAAATCGGTATTGTTTACACAACAGCAGGAAAGGCAGGTTTCATTACCGGTTTATATGTAATTATTGTCCCGGTGATCGGATTTTTGTTTAGGCAGCACATATCAATTAATGTTTGGTTTGGCGCTGTAATGGCTGTTATCGGATTATACCTATTAACAATAACCGACGGTTTTGCTCTGTCTTCCGGAGACTCATTGGTTCTCGTTAGCGCCCTATTTTTTGCAATTCATATTTTAGTAATAGGCAAGTTTTCTTCTAAGGTCAATGTCATTCATCTTTCTGCTTTTCAGTTTGCAATATGTTCATTTTTAAGCATTTTAGTTGCTCTATTTACTGAGAACATAGAGTTCAACCTACTTATTGAAGCGGCGATTCCGATTTTATATGGAGGCATCTTTTCTGTAGGTTTAGCCTTTACGCTTCAGGTTGCCGGCCAAAAGGATGCGCCGGCTGCTTCTGCTTCTATTATCCTAAGTCTTGAGGCATTATTTGCAGTAATAGGTGGCTGGTTAATATTAAATGAGTATATGTCGTTAAGGAGTATTTTTGGATGCATCTTGATGCTTGCAGGCATGATACTTGCCCAGCTCGCCATTTCTAAAAAGAGTAAAATCGGATAACGATCGGGAATTTTCGTCTATCTAATTATGACTAATTTTGCAGGCAAAAGTTGCAGCCTGTTCTGTCGCTACGGTTACTTGGAAAACGTAGAGGAAAGTCGGGACAACATAGAGCGCCATACTTCTTAACAGGAAGGTCTCGCTGTTGCGGGAACAGAAAGTGCCACAGAAAATTACCGCCAATGTCGAATTTTCGGCAGGTAAGGGTGAAAATGTGAGGTAAGAGCTCACACATCATGCTGGCGACAGTGTGTTGGGGTAAACCTTATGGGTTGAAAGGCTATGTATATCACGGTCCCGGTTTATCGGGATAATGGCTGCTCGTCGAATTGCTGTTGGCGCAGCAAGTCGTGAGGGGTAAGCCGATTGAGTCTGGCTGTGAAGCCAGTCCAAGATAAATGACAGAACTACTCGTAATAGAGTTGACAGAATCCCGCTTACAGGGCTGCAGCTTTTTTTTTATTTAAAATTAAAGAGCAAAAGTTTTTTTTAAAATGGGAGTATTTCGTGTTTTTCAAAAAAAAGAATGACAATTATCCAGCTTAACCATTATTTTTGCTGTCGCTATGGCAAATATTATAGAGATAAAAAATAAAAAAGCTTCTTATCAATATTTCCTGATTGAAGAGTATGTTGCCGGTATTCAACTTACCGGTACTGAGATAAAATCCATAAGGGATGGAAAAGCCAATATTGCTGATGCTTATTGTTTATTTATAGATAATGAATTGTATGTGAGAGAGATGCATATTGCAATTTATACTTTGGGTACTATCTATAATCATGAGCCTAAACGTGACAGGAAATTGTTATTAACCCGGCGCGAGTTGAAAAAATTGCAAGGGAAAGTAACTGAAAGGGGCTTTACAATTATTCCTACATTGTTGTTTGTCAATGAAAAGGGTTTAGCAAAGCTTTCTATTGCCCTGGCAAAAGGGAAGCATTTTTATGATAAACGTGAAACATTAAAAAAGAAAGATGTTTCAAGATACATTGAAAAAGGCGATTATTAAAACCAAAGAAATCAATAGAAAGCCCTGGTATGCTGATTGTAATCACTTAATCTTGTAATAAACATATTTAATGTGAGATTTGTTAATAATGATAATTTAAATTGATCCTAACGATGAAGAACCTATTTTTTTCTTTCATTTTTATAATGATCCTTACTGTTGCCGAAGGTCAGGAAACCCCCAAAATCAAATGGTATTCCATCGAAGAGGCCGTTGAGTTGAACAGTAAGTCGAAAGCAAAAGACAAGAAGAAGTTTTTTATAGACGTCTATACCGATTGGTGTGGTTGGTGCAAAAAAATGGATGCCAATACTTTTACTGATCCTGTTATTGTAAAATATATGAATGAAAAATTCTGGCCGGTAAAATTCAATGCTGAGTCGTCAGAACCTATTAAAATCAACGAGCAGACATACATTAATCCCAATCCAACTGCAAAACGCTCTACTCATCAGCTTGCTATCGCACTATTAAATAAAAGACTCTCTTACCCCTCTTTTGTTTTTTTGGATCAGGAGGTAAAGCTCATCACTGTTTTGCCAGGATATAATACCCCTGAAAAGCTTGAGCCGGTGTTGCATTTTATTGCACGGGAAGCTTATAAAGATCAGACTTTTGATCAGTTTAAATCTACCTTTAAAGGGAGTTTTAGTAACTAATAAAGGGCTGTTTGATTACAAAACCTTCTATATTGATCCTTTTTATTTTAGCGGTTGAAGGTATTTGTCAATATCGTCTCCTGTAACTTGTTTGTCGCAAAGGATAGCTAATCTCTCCACCACATTTCTTAACTCGCGTACGTTGCCTGTCCACTGGTACTCTTCAAGTTTTTTATATGCCTCTTTGGAAAATGTAAGGATAGGCTTGCCCATCTTTTTGCAAATGTCGTCCATGAAATGATCAGCCAGCAGTGGAATGTCGCCATCTCTTTTATTAAGGTCAGGAACTTCGATAATGATAACGCTCAAGCGATGGTATAGGTCTTCTCTGAAATTCCCATTATCAATTTCCTCTTTAAGATTTTTATTGGTAGCTGCTAATATTCGTACATCAACCTGGATATCTTTTTCACCTCCTACTCGTGTGATTTTATTTTCCTGTAATGCTCTCAATACTTTGGCTTGCGCCGAATGGCTCATATCTCCTATTTCGTCTAAGAATAGTGTGCCGCCATGCGCTAATTCGAAATCGCCTTTGCGTTGTCGGATAGCTGAAGTAAAAGAGCCTTTTTCGTGTCCAAACAATTGACTTTCAATTAGCTCGGAAGGGATTGCAGCGCAGTTGACTTCTATAAACGGGGCTTGAGCACGCTGGCTTTTTTCATGAAGCCATCTCGCTACCAGCTCTTTGCCCGTGCCATTGCTGCCATGAATTAAAACACGTGCATTGGATGGAGCAACCTTATCAATTAACTCTTTGATTTGAATCATTGCCGGCGAGTTACCTATCATCTCCCATGTTTGCGGAACATTTTGTCGGAGAGTTTTGGTCTCTTTTATGAGGTTTGACTTATCAACGGCATTCCTGATAGTTACGAGCAGCCTGTTTAGGTCCAATGGTTTGGCAATATAATCGTAAGCTCCTTTTTTAATGGCCTCTACAGCAGTCTCAATAGTGCCGTGTCCCGAAATCATAACCACAGGCGTGTCGGATACTTTCATTATGTGTTCTAAGGTCTCGATACCATCCATCCCCGCCATTTTGATATCAAGTAAAATCAGATCATATTTTTTGCTGTTAACTAACTTTAATCCTTCAATGCCATTTTCAGCATCATCCACTTTGTAGCCCTCGTATTCAAGGATATCTCTAAGCGTGTTACGGATACTTCGTTCGTCATCAACGACCAGAATTTTTGTCATTTTAAATCTCCATTAATAGTTGCTGTGTGGTTGCAAAAATAATGTAACTTAATTAGAGTTCGGTATTTAAAGGTTGGTGTTTTTCATTGGCTAATTATTTTTTTTTGATGATAGTCTTTGACCGAATTAATTTAGATTCAACATAAACCAACGTTATTTCGAGGGTGCTTTCTTAAGATCAATAGTTTAGGCTAAATGCTTTTTCAATTGGTTAATTATAGATTAAATTATTTTTGCCTAAAATCTTTGTTATGAATTTTAAAGTTGGCGATAAGGTTAAGTTTTTAAATGAGAGTGGGGGCGGGGAGATTAAAAAGATTATCAGTAGTAATTTAGTAAGTGTTCAGATTGACGATGGTTTTGAAATTCCTACGTTAATCACTGAGTTGATAAAAGTGGATGAGGAGCCGGAAACTCCTAAGATGATGTTTACTCAGCAACAATTTCGGCGTCAGCCGCCGGCTCCGACAGAAACTTCTGACGATGATGAAAATTATTATGAAGAGGGACGGGTTTCACCATTGGAAATTTTCCGTTCAAGGGGCGATGATAAGAAAGGTATTTATTTGGCCTTTGTGCCTCACGACCAAAAGTGGCTGCTTACCGGTCTTTTGGATATCTATTTAGTTAATTATTCCGAATACGAAGCCCTTTTTAGCTTGTTTTTACGAAAGCCTAATGGCGCTTGGGAAGGAGTAGATTATGACGTTATAAAACAAAACAGTAAAATATTGCTCGACACCATAAAGCGTGAAGAGATTGAAAAGTGGAGCTATGGAATTTTTCAGATTCTTTTTCACAAAGATTTATCATCAAAAGTGTTGAGCCCGTTAAGCAGTGTTTTTAGCTTTAAGCCTACCAAACTGTATCATGAAAATGCGTATCAGAATTCTGTTTTTATCAGTGGGAAAGCATTTCTGCTGATCGTGTGTGAATTAGCGCTGCATCCAGTCGTTGCTGTATCGGAGTTGAATGAGAAATTTGATGAAGAGGTTTTGCAGCAAACGGCTAAGATGAAAAAACCTGAGGAGTTCATTAATAAACATAAGACAAGCCCTCGCGAGGCAGTGGTGGATCTTCATATAGAAGAGCTGTTGGATAATTATTCAAAAATGACCAATCATGAAATTTTGAATTACCAATTGAATTATTTCACTAAATGCCTTGAGAGTGGCGTTAATAACTATTTGACCAAGATCACTTTTATTCATGGTATTGGGGATGGTGTGTTAAAGGCGCGAATGTTGGAAATTTTGAAAGAGTATGATAATGTGCAGACCAAGGATGCTTCAATGCATCAATTTGGATATGGCGCCCTTGACGTTTTGATATGGCACAGCGCACAAGTTTAGAAAAATCTTTGATAACTCCGCTGTTTGGTCAAAGAGCTTATTTTCTACGATAAAATTTTTGTAAGGTCGAAAAAATCGTTAATGGTTAATTGCTCCGGTCGTTTATTAAACACCGGATAATCATCAGGATTGATCTTGTCAGCCCAGAGTTTCCGTAATGAGTTTTTAAGTGTTTTTCGGCGTTGGTTAAATCCAGTTTTAACAATGTTGAAAAAGAGTTTCTCATCAATGTCAGGATATTTTTCGGCTGTGCGTTCCAAACGAATAACTGCCGACTTTACTTTTGGAGGCGGGAAAAAAACCTGTTCATTTACCGTGAAAAGGTACTTTATTTTATAATATGCACCTAATATTACTGTTAGCACTCCATAGGATTTGTTGCCTGGCTTGGCTGCAAGCCGCTCAGCTACATCTTTTTGCAACATACATACAATTTCCTGAATAATAGCTTGATAGTTGATAATTTTAAAAAATATCTGACTGGATATGTTATACGGAAAGTTGCCGATAATGGAAAAGGACCCTTCAAACAAGCTATTAAGATCGCATTTCAAAAAATCATCATTTATTATCCTATTCTCTAATTCTGGAAACTCTTTTTCAAGAAAGCCAACGACCTCTTTGTCAATTTCGATTGCTTTAAAATCTTTACAGACAGGAATAAGATACTTTGTCAATACACCTGTTCCAGGTCCGATTTCCAAAATCCGTTCGTTGGCTTTCAGACTGCTAACAATTTTCCTTGCTATATTTTCATCTTTCAGAAAGTGCTGTCCAAGACTTTTTTTAGGAACAACTGATTGCATAGTTGCAGTTTAGGCTATTATGTTGAACGAAAGCAAGAGGTTTTTATTAATTATAAATAAGGACAAAGAATCTTTTTGTTTTAATTGGTCATATCGCCTCTTAATATCCTGAATCGTTTTCGGGCTTCAATAGTATAAAGGCTACCTGGATAGTCGAATAGGATTTTTTCGTAAAGCTCCTTAGCTCTAACAATATCTTTAAAATGGTTTTCCATCATATCGGCTCTTAACCACAGAGCATCATCAGCGAGGAGGTCATATGGATACATTGTAACTAACTTATCCAAAAGATTGTCGGCCTCATTATATTTCCCCTTTTTCATCATGATCTCTGCTCTTTTAAAGAGCACGTCATCATTCAATGAGTGCCAGAGCGACAGCATCTGTATTGAATCAAGTGTTGCCCATGCTTCATCATATTTATTGCGATAAAAAAGTAACTCGGCTCGTGCGAAAATGCCAAGAGCAGTATAAGTACTGTCAAGATCAAGGTTATCGCTTATCAGCAATGATAGCTCCATTGCATCGTTGGCAATCAGTTTTGATGTGGCTGCCTTCAAGACGTCTAACTGTGCCTTTGCCCAGCCAAATTCACCTATATAATATGATAGCTTTGCGTTTTGTAACTTTGCCCGATGACCGATCGGATCGTGTTTAAAATCGTATTCAACCTGTGAGTAAAGTAGAGTGGCATCCCACACATTACCAGAAAATAGCAGTATGTCAGCCAGTTCTATTTTACATTCGGCTTTCATATTTTTTGCTACCGAGGGCATCTCTACAGCTTTTTGCAATAGTGAAATTGCCTGATCAATATCGTCAAGATAGAATGCTTGTAGATGAGCCATGTAACGCATTATGGAGACAGTCGAGGTGTTTTGTCCAAACTCGTCCAATGCTTTTTGATACTCATTTTTGAGCTCAATCAAATCCTTATGGGTATAGTCATATCGTGTGGTTACTTTTAGGTATCTGGCGTTGAGTAATCCAATACGCGAGTCGAGATAAAAAGGAGATGATGTTCCTTTTTCCAACAGATAGCTATATGCATTTATGGCAACATCATAGGATTCATTTGACATGCAAAGATTAGCAAGCTCGTAAATCCTTTGTCCTTGTTCCTGAAAACGAAGGTCGAGTGAGCGCGCCTGAATGAATGCCATTTCGAAGTCGTGCTGCTGAACCGAATGCCAGATAAGCATCTCCGAAAAATAAGTCTTGTCAGGCGCTCGCTGAATCCTGCGAAGCAATTCTTTTCGCAGCATCTCATTCTTTTCGCCTTCGGTATCATCGCTAAGCGCTGATTGTAACCGTGATTTTACGGTTTCAATTTTGGATTGATCAATATCAAGCAGGTCAAGGTACTCATTAAACATCATTTCATAGTTCTGCTGCCGCTGATAGATAAAAGCAAGATCAAGGTTGAAAGGGTGATCCGGAATCAATATTTTACCCTTTAGGTACGTCTTTATAGCCCAATCGGATTGCCCTCTATAATTAAATGCGTTGGCCAGATCACGAATTTGGTTTGCAGTCGAACCAATATTTTCGAAGGCTTTATCAAAGATTTTATTTGCCTTTACAAGTTCTCCGGAAATTAAATAAATATAGCCTTCGTCAACATCATACCGAAGGTTGTTCGGATTACTCTTTTGTTGTTTTGTTATTGCTTTCAGGGCTTTCTTATAATCCTGAAGCTCGATGAGGCAATAGATGTAATAATTGTAATAAAAATGGGTGCCTTTCTCATTAAATAGCTGTTCGTAAAGTAAAACGGCTTTTTCGAAATCCCGATTCCGGACGTATTCGGCAGCAAGTTTCTCTTTGTCCGGTTCCTGTTTCTTGTTTATTGCAGTCTCGGCCTTTGGAAATGCAGGGATATCCTGTCCGTAAAGTGGAGCATATCCTAAAAATAATAATATGAAAGGTATATAAAAATATGATTTCATTGCATTAACTGACATTGAGATAATACAAACCATTAATGTACAGGTTTAGTATTTTGTTCACTACTTTGACTTTTTGTAAAAGGGGTGAAGCCGCTAATCAATCATTTTGAAACCGGTATATGGAATTAATGAGTCGGATATTTTTATTCCTGTTTCATTTTGATTGTTTTCCAATAAAGCTGCGACTATTCGTGGTAAAGCCAGAGCGCTGCCGTTGAGTGTATGTGCGAGTTCGGTCTTGCCATTTTTGTTTTTAAATCTCAATTTCATTCTGTTAGCCTGAAAACTTTCAAAATTGGAAACCGAGCTTACCTCTAGCCATCTCTTTTGTGCTGCCGAATAGACTTCAAAATCGTACGTCATGGCTGAAGTAAAACTTATATCCCCTCCGCAGAGCTTAACAATCCTGAAAGGCAGCTCCAATTTAACAAGTAATGTAGATACATATTCGCGCATCTCTTCCAGAACCTGATAAGATGTTTCGGGTGTGGCTATTTGCACTATCTCCACCTTGTCGAACTGATGCAGGCGGTTTAAGCCTCTCACATCGGCGCCCCACGAACCAGCTTCGCGTCGGAAACAATTGGAATAGGCAATGTTTTTAATAGGCAAGTCGCTCTCCTTTAATATTGTATCTCGGTAAATATTGGTAAGTGGCACTTCGGCGGTAGGGATCAGATAAAATTTATCAAGTCCTACATTATACATCTGACCGTCTTTATCGGGTAATTGACCTGTTCCGTATGCTGACGCTTCATTTACAAGCAATGGTGGCTGAACCTCAGTGTATCCGGCTTTTAGTCCCTCATCAAGAAAGAAGTTGATGAGTGCACGTTGTAATTTAGCTCCTTTTCCACGATAAAACGGAAAACCGCCCCCTGTAACCTTATTACCAAGCTCGAAATCAATGATGTCATACTTTTTAATTAAATCCCAGTGGGGTAGGGCTGAAGGAGAGAGAGTCGGTATTTTTCCAAAACTAAAGACAATCTCATTATCTTCGGCTGTTTTACCCTGTGGAACTTGATCCCCGGGTATGTTTGGTATTTGTAATAAAAGCGAATTTATTTCATTGTTAAGCAATTCCAGGTCGTTAGCCATTGTTTTGGCCTCAGCTTTTAAAGTAACGGAACGCTCCTTTAGCTGTGTTGCTTGATCTTGCTTGCCGCTTTTAATAATTTCTCCAATAGTTTTGGCTATTTTATTGGCTTCTGAAAGAGTCGCATCAAGTTTAACCTGGTTTTCTCGTTTTTTTTCATCAAGCGCCAAAATATTTGTAATCAATTCGGAAGCATCAAAATTTTTGACCTTCAACCGTTCAATTACAAAATCCGGATTTTGACGGAGGATATGTATCTGTAACATAATGTGATTATTGTTTTATCCTAAACAAAAAATCTCCCGTTTAGTAAAAAAAAACAGGAGATTCTGATTAGTTAATTTTTTTGATACTAAATTAGTTGTCGGTATTTTGATCTTCAAAAGGGATTACTGATACAAATGATTTATTATTTTTTCTCCTTTTGAATTCTACTGTTCCGTCAACAGTTGCAAAGAGTGTATGATCTTTTCCCATTCCTACGTTAACACCTGGATTATGGACTGTGCCGCGCTGCCTGACAAGGATATTACCTGCTTTGGCAAACTGGCCGCCGTAAATCTTTACACCTAATCGCTTGCTATGCGATTCTCGACCGTTGGACGAACTGCCTGCGCCTTTTTTATGAGCCATAGTATTTAAATTTTTGAGTCCCCTCTAAAATGGAACGATTATTAAAAGTGATAAAATATTGACAAGTGATAAAAATATAGTTTTAGAAAATTGAAGGGGCAAATTTGGTTGAAAATTTATTTGCAAATAAAATTTGCTCTTAAAATCATCCTTTTTCACCCTCAATTTCATGGTTTTAGTTGTTATTTTATAGATTCATTAAACATTTCTCGTGTAAATTTTCTCTCGTAAAGATTTGAATAATAACTCTACAAGAAACATCATTTTATTGATAATCAATTATTTATAGCTTTGTGAACAAACATGTTTTTAATAAAGTGTAAATCTGCTACTCCGACTTTTTAGAGTGGATTTAATTTTGATGTTTAACAATTTTATTAACCAACAGTTATCTCGTCAATTCTGATACGAGATAAATACTGCCGATGACCGGTCTCTTTTTGAAATCCCTTCCTGCGTTTCTTTTTGAACACAATTACTTTGTCTCCTTTAAGGTGAGAAACTATTGTGGCAGAAACCGATGCGCCATCAACGAAAGGTTGCCCAATACTAATGTTACCGTTATTATCAAGTAACAACACTTTGTCGAAAGTAACGGTATCGCCCTCTAACCCTTCAAGGCGATGAACGTAAATTTGCTTACCCTTCTCGATTTTAAACTGTTGCCCAGCTATATCAACTATTGCGTACATTGTTTCGGTTTAAAGTATTTTTAATTAAAAATCGGGGCGCAAAAGTATAAATAATTCTTTAATTCCAAATTATTGGAATAATTATTTTTTTTATTTCAAAAAAAAACTACCCACATATTAAAAATTGTTTATTTTTGACGAATTGTTGGTTTGACTGTGAATAACTTTTTAAAAAATATTTTCAAATAGGAGTATATTTCAAAGAATATTTTATTTTTGCACTTGTAAATTACGAAAATAGAGCACTGAAATCAAATTTAGTAACATGGAACAAGCGAACATTAACGAAATAAAGCCACCATAACTAATTGGATTAAAGAAACTTAACGATTTTTTTATTTTTTAAGATAACATTTAACATAATAATAATTAAACAAAGTCAAATATTTTAAATTAATCAAAACAAATAACCTATGAAACAAATTACATGTTTTCTGTTGGTGTTTTTCTTTATGATTTCATCAACTGTGTTGTTTTCACAGCAACCTACCAGCTTAGATAAGCTGAAGATGGAGCAAATGGAGAAATATGTTAACTCGGATAATGGACCTAGCGTAAAAGCTACAGCCCAGCCGGTTGAAGGTGAACATTATACCTCCTATGCTACTTATTACCCCTCGCGTTCGGAGTTGTATAACAACGGTCCGTTTATTACTCATCCTGGGGGTGGGGCCGGAGGCAAAGATGCAAGTGCAGTTCAAACTGACCTTGGCATGAGTGCTTATGGTCCAAATGTGAATCATAATATGTCGCCCGGTAACTATTATTATTTAGCTGATGATTTTGAGGTAGTAGGAACCTGGAATCTTGAGTCAATTAAATTTTATGGTTATCAGACTGGTTCTGGCACTACTTCAACCTTTACCGGTATTTATGTTCAGATATGGGATGGAGCGCCCAATGCTGGTGGCGCTGTGGTTTGGGGAGATCTGACAACTAACAGGATGCTATCTACTCAGTTTTCTGATGTTTACCGTGTCTTAGATACTGGCTTGACCAATACCGACCGCCCAATTATGGAGATCATAGCAGATGTGTCAGGCTGTACTCTTAATTCTGGTACCTATTGGGTACAGTGGGGGCTTACCGGATCTGCTGCATCTGGTCCATGGGGAGTTGCTATTACAATACTAGGCCAAACTACCACGGGCAATGGCCTTCAGGCTATATCTACAGGATGGCAAAATTGGCAAGATAGTGGAACATCTACTGGTCAAGGAGGAGTATTTATCATTGAAGGTACTGCTGGCTCTCAGCCTACAAAAGATGTTGGAGTACAAGCAATTTTAGCTCCTAACACCGGCGTTAACTTAACCGGCGCTGAAGAGGTTAAATTTATTATTAAGAATTTTGGTACCGAGGATCAGTCCAATATTCCATGGACAGTAACTATGACTGGCCAGGGTAGCGCATCATTTAATGGCACTTATGCAGGTCCGCTTGCTGCCGGAGCTGCTATAGAAATAACAGCCGGTACGGCCAACCTTTCAGGTTATGGCATATACAATTTCGAGGCTTGCGTTAACCTTGCCGGCGATGAAAATCCCGCAAATAATTGCAAGACCAAAGATGTTGAAAACAAAGAGCCTTCGCTCTGTGTAGATAACCTCTATTCTTCCGGTTGTACATATGGCGACGGACTTACCTCATGGGATTTTGCAAATATAAATGTACCTAACATCCCATGTTCAGGTACTCCGCCATGGTATCATGATTACAGGGATATGGTACATCAGGTAGTAGCTGGACAGACTTACGTTCTTACGGTAACCTCCGGCTATAGCAGTACAAACTTCGACGTTTGGATTGACTTTAATGATGATCTTATTTTGAGCAATGACGATGAGTTGATCCTGAACGATGGGTTATGTTCAACAGGAAATACTCCATATACCTTTAATATTACAATTCCTGCTGATGCGCCTGTTGGTATGCACGTAATACGATACAGAACTAACTATTACTCGTTAGTAACTGATCCGTGTGCAACCTATACTTTTGGTAATTGTTGCGATTTTACAATCCAGATAGTTGGCACTACTACTGCCGGCCCAGCGCCTGAGAATTTGCAGGCTAATCTTATTAATAACACTACTGTTGGTTTAACATGGGAAGCACCTCAAGAGTTAGGCGAATGGTTGCAATATTGCGGCGATAATAATGAGGGACTTGGCATTACTGATGGAGGTACATTCATTGTAGCTGCTCGGTGGGATAATCTGGATTCTTATGTTGGTGAGCATGTGAAACAATTTGCTCTTTTCCCGAGAAGTGACCTTGGTGCAACTTTCGCTGTGAGAATCTATAAAGGTGCGAATGCACAAACATTGTTGGTTGATCAGCCTTTGACAGGGCTTATTATGGATGAATGGAATATAATTACCTTAGATTCACCAGTATTGATTGAGGCCTCAACCGAATATTGGGCAGGATATGAAGTAACTCATGTAGAAGGAGATTACCCCGTTGGTATTGATGCAGGTCCCGCAGTTGCTGGTTACGGCGATATGATCTCCTTAGATGATGGAGTTACATGGAATACGCTTTCTGGATTTGGCCTTGATTATAACTTTAATGTGAAGATTTTCGTTGCTCCTGGAAGTGATGGTTCTGTTGCTCAGCCTATTGCTAAGGTTAGCCATTATAATTTCAATAATGCCACACTATCATTGGGCAACCTGAAACCGGCTACAAATAGCTCCTTTATTATACCTACAAGAGGTCCTAGCAGCTATAAAGTTTTCAGAGATGGTGATATGATAGCTCAAGGTATTACTGTATTAGAATATACAGATTCCGGTTTAGCACAAGGAACTTACACATATACAGTAAAAGCTGTTTATCCTGATGGTGATTCCGATCCTTCTAACGAGGCAACTATTTATGTTCCCGGTTCGGCAATCGGCCCGGTATGGAGTGTTGATCCTTCTCAATTGATTGAGAACCATGCAACAAACAATTTGACTACCTCTAAATATCTTACCATTACAAATCAGGGAGATGAAATCCTTACTTGGGATCTGACTATTCAGCGTGCTTCAACAGCCGGTCCTGATGTTGTCCTTGATCCTGAGTGGGTGGCTGAGCAATACGCACAACGCGCTGCATTAGAGGGAGATCCTCTCTCAGAACGCAACATTTCACCAAGTCGTGGCGGATTCATGGATAATATTCTTGAAGATTTCGATCTTCAGTTTGAATATCCTGTTGGTGTTGGTGGCGGCGAAGCAGGTATTGAAGCAGATGCTAATTACATTTATACTTCAAAATGGAATGGTACTGATTTTTATCGCTATGATTATGATGGTACTTATGTTGGAAGCTTTGCTATACCTGGCGCTGGTCAGATTAGAGACCTTGCCTATGACGGTACATATTTCTATGGTGGTAAAGGCGCTTCAACGGTTTATATAATGGATTTTGTCGGCCAGACTCTTATAGGTCAATTTACCGCTCCAACGGCAGTACGCGCCATAGCATGGGATGATGGTGAAGAGGGATTATGGGCAAACAACTGGTCAACGACAATTACGTTGTTCGATTTGCAAGGCGCAGTTTTGGGTACTATTCCTAATGCAGGAGATGAGAGTTTTTATGGTTTTGCTTACGATCATCAGGGTCCATATCTATGGGGCTATGGTCAAAGCGGACCTAACAATAATCAACTATACAAATACGCGCTACCTAGCGGCTCACTTGAACTTACCCATGATGTCTTTCCGATGTTATCATTGGTAGCTTCTGGCGATATTGCCGGTGGTCTAGCTTTCCAACCCGACATTGTAACAGGATTTAATACCCTGCTTGGTTTGGTTCAGAATGTGTGTTTGTGGGGTATTGAAATGGGTAATACCACGCTTTTTGACATTGATGTTGGCGTTAGCTCAATTGTTTCACCTAATTCAGGTGTAAACCTTGGAAGTAGTGAGCCGGTTGTAATAAAGATCAAAAACCATGGTGCAAATTCTGTTTCCAATATTCCATGGAGTGTTAATATGACCGGTCAAGGTTCGGCATCGTTTAACGGCACATATTCCGGATCGCTTGCTCCTGGCGCTGATGTTGAGATTTCCGTTGGCACTGTAGATCTTTCAGTATATGGTACATACAATTTCGAAGCATGTACAAACCTTGCAGGCGATCAAAATCCTGGTAACGATTGCAAGACAAAACCTGTTACTAACAGTGAGCCTTCGTTGTGTATTGATAACCTTTATTCAACAGGGTGCTTCTCTTTTGGTGATGGTTTGTTAAGCTGGCAGTTATCTAATATAAATATAGATATTCCTTGCTTGAATGCAAATGATTGGTATCATGATTACAGGGATATGGTACATGAAGTTGAGGCCGGACAGACTTACGTTCTTACTGTAACAGCCGGTTATACCAACACATACTTCGACGTATGGATTGACTTTAATAACGATCTTGTTTTGAACAATGCCGATGAGTTGATCCTGAACGATGGGGTATGTGCAACAGCCAATACTCCATATACCTTTAATATTACCATTCCTGCTGATGCGCCAGGCGGGTCGCACGTAATACGTTACAGAACCAACTGGAGCCAGCCAGTAACTGATCCATGTGCAACCTATAGTTATGGTAACTGCTGTGATTTCACAATCCAGATTGGTGGAGGCACCACCGCCGATTGGCTATCAGCGCCTGTAACAAACGGTTCGGTAAATCCAGGCCAGTCATCACAGATTGAGGTTGTATTCAATTCAAATGGCTTACCTTCCCCTTCAGTAAAGAATGGTAATTTAATATTTACCACTAATGCTCCGGGAAGCCCGCATGACGTACCAGCTACACTTAATGTTGGTTCGGCAATCGGCCCTGTATGGAGTGTTAATCCTACTGAATTGATTGAGAACCATGCAACAAACAATTTGATTACCTCTAAATATCTTACCGTTACCAATCAAGGAGATGAAACTCTTACCTGGGATCTGACTATTCAGCGTGCTTCAACAGCCGGTCCTGATGTTGTTCTTGATCCTGAGTTAGTAGCCGAGCAATACGCACAACGTGCTGCATTAGAGGGAGATCCTCTCTCAGAACGTCACATTTCACCAAGTCGTGGTGGATTTATGGATAATATTCTTGAAGATTTCGATCTTCAGTTTGAATATCCTGTTGGTGTTGGTGGCGGCGAAGCAGGTATTGAAGCAGATGCTAATTACATTTATACTTCAAAATGGAATGGTACTGATTTTTATCGCTATGATTATGATGGTACTTATGTTGGAAGTTTTGCTATACCTGGCGCTGGTCAGATTAGAGACCTTGCCTATGACGGTACATATTTCTATGGTGGTCAAGGCTCTTCAACGGTTTATATAATGGATTTTGTCGGCCAGACTCTTATAGGTCAATTTAGCGCTCCAACGGCAGTACGCGCCATAGCATGGGATGATGGTGAAGAGGGATTATGGGCAAACAACTGGTCAACGACAATTACGTTGTTCGATTTGCAAGGCGCAGTTTTGGGTACTATTCCTAATGCAGGAGATGAGAGTTTTTATGGTTTTGCTTACGATCATCAGGGTCCATATCTATGGGGCTATGGTCAAAGCGGACCTAACAATAATCAACTATACAAATACGCGCTACCTAGCGGCTCACTTGAACTTACCCATGATGTCTTTCCGATGTTATCATTGGTAGCTTCTGGCGATATTGCCGGTGGTCTAGCTTTCCAACCCGACATTGTAACAGGATTTAATACCCTGCTTGGTTTGGTTCAGAATGTGTGTTTGTGGGGTATTGAAATGGGTAATACCACGCTTTTTGACATTGATGTTGGCGTTAGCTCAATTGTTTCACCTAATTCAGGTGTAAACCTTGGAAGTAGTGAGCCGGTTGTAATAAAGATCAAAAACCATGGTGTAAATTCCGTTTCCAATATTCCATGGAGTGTTAATATGACCGGTCAAGGTTCTGCATCGTTTAACGGCACATATTCCGGATCGCTTGCTCCTGGCGCTGATGTTGAGATTTCCGTTGGCACTGTAAATCTTTCAGCATATGGTACATACAATTTTGAAGCATGTACAAGCCTTAGTGGCGATCAAAATCCGGGTAACGATTGCAAGACAAAACCTGTTACTAACAATGAGCCTTCGCTTTGTGTAGATAACCTCTATTCTTCCGGTTGTTCATTTGGCGACGGACTAATCTCATGGGATTTTGTAAACATAAATGTACCTAATATCCCATGTTCGGGTACCCCGCCATGGTATCATGATTACAGGGATATGGTACATGAGGTTGAGGCCGGACAAACTTACGTTCTTACTGTAACAGCCGGTTATACCAACACATATTTCGACGTTTGGATTGACTTTAATGACGATCTTGTTTTGAACAATGCCGATGAGTTGATCCTGAACGATGGGGTATGTGCAACAGCCAATACTCCATATACCTTTAATATTACCATTCCTGCTGATGCGCCAGGCGGATCGCACGTAATACGTTACAGAACCAACTGGGCTTCGCCAGTAACTGATCCATGTAATACATATAGTTATGGCAACTGCTGTGATTTCAAAATCCAGATTGGTGGAGGCACCACCGCCGATTGGCTATCAGCGCCTGTAACAAGCGGTTCGGTCGATCCCGGCCAGTCATCACAGATTGAGGTGGTATTCAATTCAAACGGCTTACCTGTTCCTTCAGTAAAGAATGGTAATTTGATATTTACCACTAATGCTCCGGGAAGCCCGCATGATGTGCAAGCTACACTTAATGTAGGTGGCGGCCCAGCGATTGTTTTTGATCCTACAGCGCTTACTGAGAATCATGCTCAACCTAATACTATAACTACTCAAACTCTAAATGTTACAAATAATACTGGAGATCCTATCACTTTCAACATTGATATACAGCGTGCTTCTACAGCCGGCCCTGATGTTGTTCTTGATCCTGAGTGGGTAGCTGAGCAGTATGCAATGCGTCAGGCTGCCGAGGGAGCTATTTTAAGCTTAGGCAAAACTGTTCCAGGCGGCGCTTCACCTAATATGACTGATGATGAAATAATCAGATGGGATGATGGTGTAAACGAAGATGCCATTGGATTGGTAAATGGCGGCACTTTCTATGTGGCAGCCTACTTCCCCGTTTCTACTATGGGTCAGTATTCCGGTATGAAGCTCAATCAGGTTGAAATATTTGTTTACGATGTACCCACTTCAATGGTATTGAGAATCAATGGCCAAGGTACAGCTACATCCCCTGGTCCACTATTGCATTCACAGCCTTTAACTAATCTGACAGGTATGACCTGGCATATGATTGATTTGACCGATCAGGTAGATATCACCGGAGAGGATCTGTGGATTGGCTATGAGGTTACACATAATTCAGGTTCTTATCCTGCTGGCTGTGATGGCGGACCTGCAGTAGCAGGATTTGGCGATATGATCTCTATGGATGGAAACACTTATGAATCAATGGCTACTGCTTATGGTCTTAATTATAACTGGAATATTGCTGGTTATCTTATCCAAGGCACTACTTTTGCAAAAGACGTTGGAGTACAAATAATTTCAACACCTAACACCGGCGTTAACTTAACCGGCGCTGAAGTGGTGAAATTCACTATAAAGAATTATGGTACTGATGCTCAGTCCAATATTCCATGGACAGTAACTATGACTGGCCAGGGTAGCGCTTCACTTAATGGCACTTATGCCGGTCCGCTTGCTGCCGGAGCTACTGTAGAAATAACAGCCGGTACTGCTAACCTTTCGGCCTATGGCATATACAATTTTGAAGCTTGCACTAACCTTGCCGGCGACGAATATCCGAATAACAATTGCAAGACTAAAGCTGTTGAAAACAAAGAGCCTTCACTTTGTATAGAAAACCTTTACACAACAGGTTGCTACTCTTTTGGTGATGGTTTGTTAAGCTGGCAGTTAGCCAATATAAATATAGATATTCCTTGCTTGAATGCAAATGACTGGTACCATGATTTCAGGAATATGGTACATGAGGTTGAGGCCGGACAGACTTACGTTCTTACGGTAACAGCCGGCTATACCAACACATACTTCGACGTTTGGATTGACTTTAATGATGATCTTATTTTGAACAATGCCGACGAGTTGATCCTGAACGATGGATTATGTGCAACAGCCAATACTCCATATACCTTTGATATTACCATACCTGCTGATATGCCTAGCGGTGCGCACGTGTTACGTTACAGAACCAACTGGAGCCAACCAGTAACCGATCCGTGTGCTACATATAGTTATGGTAACTGCTGTGATTTCAAAATCCAGAGTGAATCCATAATACCTACCGTTTGGCTTACAGCAGATCCATTAACCGGAACTATTTTACCAGGAGAAACATTCCCTGTAGATGTAACTTTTAACTCAACAGGTTTACAAGGTCCGATTACAAAAACCGGAGTGCTTTCCTTCTTAAGTAATGCTCCGGGAAGCCCGCATGACGTACCTGCTACACTTGTTGTTGGTTCGACAACCGGCCCGGTATGGAGTGTTAATCCTACTGAATTGATTGAGAACCATGCAACAAACAATTTGATTACCTCTAAATATCTTACAGTTACCAATCTGGGATCTGAAGATCTTACTTGGGATCTGACTATTCAGCGTGCTTCAACAGCCGGTCCTGATGTTGTTCTTGATCCTGAGTTAGTAGCCGAGCAATACGCACAACGTGCTGCATTAGAGGGAGATCCTTTCTCAGAACGTCACATTTCACCAAGTCGTGGCGGATTCATGGATAATATTCTTGAAGAATTCGATCTTCAGTTTGAATATCCTGTTGGTGTTGGTGGCGGCGAAGCAGGTATTGAAGCAGATGCTAATTACATTTATACTTCAAAATGGAATGGTAGTGATTTTTATCGCTATGATCATGATGGTACTTATGTTGGAAGCTTTGCTATACCTGGCGCTGGTCAGATTAGAGACCTTGCCTATGACGGTACATATTTCTATGGTGGTCAAGGCTCTTCAACGGTTTATATAATGGATTTTGTCGGCCAGACTCTTATAGGTCAATTTA